>ERZ826220.2300-NODE-2300-length-16650-cov-4.770473_pt1 | contig 16650 bp, 12 predicted proteins | sample MGYA00519927_ERZ826220 | MGnify/ENA primary metagenome ERZ826220 (study PRJEB31778, sample SAMEA3449225) | human gut metagenome | biome: human gut; feature: human-associated habitat; material: faeces | place: United Kingdom | collected 2010/2012 ...
GCTGCTGCAATGCTGCCGCCAGCGCCTGTGCGTTTTCCACGATCTTACGGGCATATTCCTTGAACTCCGGCTTCAGTGCCTCGCCAAAGCAGACGGCCTTTGCCGCAATGACGTGCTCCAGCGGGCCGCCCTGTGTGCCGGGGAACACTGCCGAGTTGATGCGCTTGGCAATGATGGGGTTGTTGGTCAGGATCAGGCCGCCGCGGGGACCGCGCAGGGTCTTATGGGTGGTGGTGGTCACTACATCGGCGTAGGGCACGGGGCTCTGGTGCTGACCGCCCGCCACCAGACCGGCAATGTGCGCCATATCCACCATCAGGTATGCGCCGTAGCCGTGGGCGATCTCGGCAAGCTTTTCAAAGTCGATGGCGCGGGGGTAGGCGGAAGCGCCCGCCACCAGCATCTTGGGGCGCACCTTGCGCACCTGCTTTTCCAGCTCGGCGTAGTCGATCACGCCGTCTGCGCCGACACCGTAGGAGATGAAGTGGTAGTTTTTACCGGACATATTCACCGGGGAACCATGGGTCAGGTGACCGCCCTGCGAAAGGTCCATGCCCATGACGGTATCGCCCAGCTCCAGCAGGGCAAAATACACGGCAAGGTTGGCCTGTGCGCCGGAATGGGGCTGGACGTTGGCGTACTTTGCCCCGAACAACTGGCAGGCGCGCTGGATGGCAATGTTCTCCACCTCGTCCACATAGACACAGCCGCCGTAGTAGCGCTTGCCGGGCAGACCCTCGGCGTACTTATTGGTCAGCACGCTGCCCATGGCTGCCATCACGGCGGGCGAGACGATGTTCTCGCTGGCGATCAGCTCAATGTTCTCGCGCTGACGGGTCAGCTCCCGCTCCATGGCTGCGCCCAGTTCCGGGTCGGCTGCATTGACCATGCCGATGGTGTCCATCATATCCTTGTACATTTTACTTGCCCCTCTCCACAAAATGTTGTAGATCCTCTCAGCGCAGCGCCCGCACGGCGCTTGCTGCTGTAACATAATCATAGCAGAAAGCGGCGGCGGCTTCAATCCTCTTTTCGCCAAAAGGCTTGCTTTTTTTGTCTGAAGTGTTTATTATGTTTGTATAAAAATGCGCTGTCGATTTTGTATATTTTTCAAGTATCCTCCCCCACAGGTGAAACGAGGTGTTTTGTATGACCATTGCCGAGGAAAAACAGGCGCAGCGTGCCGCAGGCCGTGCCGCCCGCAAGGCGCTGGATGCACCGCAGCGCGCCGCCGCCAACGCGGCGCTGTGCCGCCGGGTGCTGGAACTGGACGCCTACCGCGCCGCCCATACCCTTTTGCTCTACGCAGCCTTTGGGGGCGAAGCCGACCTTGCCGCCGTGGCTGCCGAAGCTGTCCGGCAGGGCAAGACGGTAGCCTACCCGGTGTGCGGCGAGGGCTTTACCCTTACCGCAGCCGTGCCGGGCGCGGACGGCTGGGCGGTGGGGCAGTACGGCATCCGTGCGCCGGTGCCGGAGCGCTCCGCGCTTTTGCAGCCGGAGCAGCTGGATCTGGTGCTGGTGATGAGCGTGGAGCCCGGCTTCGGCGGGCAGAAGTTCATGCCCTCGGCGCTGGAAAAGCTGCGCTGGCTCAAGGAAGAGCGGGCAAAGCGGAGCGCCCGCTACCTGCTGGAAGTGGATGGCGGCGTGGATGACACCACCGCCCCCCTGTGCGTGGAGGCGGGTGCCGATATTCTGGTGGCGGGCAGTGCCGTGTTCGGCGCAGCCGACCCGGCTGCGGCAGTGCGCCGCCTGGCCGCCCTGTGAGAGGTGCCTTACCATGGATGAACGTTTGATCCAGCAGCAGGAGCAGGAGCTTGCAAAGACGGGGCGGTACTATCTGCACGTCTGCCTTATGACCATCCCGCTGCTCTGCATGGCCTGCTTCCTGTACGGTCTGCGGCCCCTGCTGCTCTGCGGCGCGGCGTTGCTCACCGGCAATCTGTGTGACCGCCTGGTCTCCCTGCTGCGCCGCCGCGTGTATCGGGCCGGGGATTTCTCCAACGAGAGCTTTGCCCTCATCATCGCCCTGCTCATGCCCGCCACGGTGGACTGGTATGTGGTCATTATGGCGGTGCTGGCCGGTGTCCTCATCGGCAAGGAGGTGTTTGGCGGCTACGGCAGCTATCCCTTCAACCCCGCTGCTGTGGGCTACGCCGTGGCGGCGGTGTCCTGGCCGGAGCAGGTGTTCCGCTACCCCCAGCCCTATATCAACATCCCCCTGTGGGATGCCACCGGCGTGCCGGTGTCCAGCACCATCTCGGATACCCTGCGCAGCGGCGGCAGCCTGAACATCGGCGCAATTTCGCTGGTGCTGGGCGAGTACGCCGCCCCCATGGGCACGGGTGCCGCCCTCATCCTTCTGGCCTGCGGGCTTTTCCTCTGGCTGCAAAAGGATGTCCGTCTGAGCGCTTCTGTCAGCTTTGTGGTCACCTGTGCCCTCATCGCCTTCCTCTTCCCCCGTCAGGTGGGAGTAAACGGCGTGGACATCGCCCTGCGCCTGCAGTGCGTGCGGGACGAGCTGCTGACCGGTGCCATGCTGTTCAGCGCGGTGTTCCTGCTCAACGAGCCCTACACCTGTGCCCACCACCGTCTGGGCCGCATCCTGTACGGTGTGCTGGTGGGGGCAATCACCATGGGCTTCCGGTATTACGGCGTGTACGAGACGGGTGTCTGCTTTGCCCTGCTCACGGTCAACAGCATTTCCGGCTGGATGGACCGCACCGAGAGCCGCCTGTATCAGCTGCTGCACCGCCCTGCGGCCGGAAAGGAGGGCGCTGAATGAAACGTTCCATTGCAGAACTGATCACCCGCGATCCGGAGAAGTTTGCCCACCATGACCGGGTGTTCAAAAATAACCCCGTTGTCATGCAGGGCATGGGTCTGGCTCCGCTGGTGGTGCTTGCCACCACGGGCAAAAATGCTTTGATGCTGGCCGTGGCTGTGGCCCTGCTGCTCACGCCTTCCCGGATGTTGGCCTGCCTGGTCAGCCGCCTGTTCCCCCTGCGGGACGAGCAGCCCGCCCCGGAAGAGCTGGAGAAAAAGCTGCTGCCCCGGGCGCTGGTGTACAGCGGCAGTGCGGCGGTGGTCTACCTTGCCGCTTATCCTATCCTGAACGCTGTGTTCGGCACCGACCTGCTGATGCTGGGCATCTACCTGCCCATGCTGGTGGTGGAGCCCTTGCTGACCTACCGCTTTGGCCGCGTGCAGGAAACCATGCGCAAGGCTGTCTCCAAGGGTCTGCGCATCACGGTGGGCTACGCGCTCATCCTGTTCATCGTGGGCTGCCTGCGGGAGTGGCTGGCGCTGGGCAGTGTGTTTGGGATCCAGCTCAGCCGCTCTGTCCTGCCCATGGCATCCATGCCGGCAGGCGGTTTCATCGTGCTGGGCGTGGTGTGTGCCGTCTGGCGCGCGCTGGCCCGCAAACACAAGGAATACCTGAAAACTGAGGCGCGCGGCACTCTGGCTGCGCACCCCCGGAAGGAGGCGCAGGATCAGTGAGTGCTGTGATGAATACCATCGGTGTGGCCTTTGCCTACGCCGTGCTGGCCCTGTTTGCCCAGAACGCCATCTTTACCCGTGGTCTGGGCGTGTCGCGCCTGATCCAGCTGGTGGGTGACGAGCGCACCAGTAGCTGGTGGTTTGCCCTGCTGCTCTGTGTTACCCAGACGCTGGTGGCCCCGCTGGCGTATTTTGCGGGCAGCCGGATCGTGGATCTGCCCTACCGTGCCCAGCTCCGCCCGCTGCTCTACCTGGCCTGTGTGGCGGTGGTCTGCATCTTTGAGCACGCCATCCTGCGGGCGGTCAAGGGCCCCCGCAGCGGCCTGCTCATCCGCATCCTGCCCATTGCCGCCGTGAACAGCGGCGTGCTGGGCACCGTGCTGGTGGAACGTACCCAGAGCTTTACGCTGGCGCAGTCCATCGGCTTTGGCTTGGGCAGCGGCCTGGGCTACCTGCTGGCTGTGATGCTGGTGACCGAGGCGGGCAACCGCCTGCGCAGCAAGGCCATCCCCGAAGCATTCCGCGGTCTGCCCATCACCCTGATCTATATCGGTGTGCTGGCGCTGGCCATCTACGGCTTTACCGGCCATTCCGTGATCCTGTAAGTTGACCCCAAGGAGGGTGGTTGATTATGGCAAGATATCCCAAACGCCAGAAGGTCAAGCGCTACCGGCGCAGCTTTTACACCCGCGAGATGCGGCTGAAAAAGGGCATCGGCATTGCGGTGCTGGTGGTGGCCGTGCTGGCAGCGGCCTGGGTGGCCGCGCCCCATGTGCTGGACTGGGCCACCCACACCTGGTATACCGTGGTGCGGGATCGTGACCTCTCCGCATCCAGTGCCGTCAGCGAGAGTGCATCCTCCGGGGCGCAGAGCACCGCTGCCAGCGAACCGGCAGCTTCCTCGGTGCCGGAAAAGGAGCCGGAGCCCGAGGCCAAGGGCACTGATATTGTGACGGGCCTGTGGGCAGAGGTGGATGTGACCACCCTGACCGACGAGGCCGCCATTCGCTCCGCCGCCCGGCAGCTCAAGGCACAGGGCATGACCTATGCCATCCTGACCCTGAAGGACACCGCCGGGCAGGTGTATTACGCCTCCCAGACGGCGGTGGGTGCCGCCAACGCGGCCCCCACGCAGGTCCAGCTGACGAGCGTGGCATCCATCTTCAAGGAGGAGGGGCTGGTGCCGGTGGCTGCGCTGACTGCCTTCCGTGACCCTGCCGGTGCCCGGGCCGACCACGCTCTGGCCATCCGGTATCAGGGGCAGGAGTACCTCTGGCTGGACAACAAGGCTTCCGCCGGAGGCAACCCCTGGCTGAACCCCTACGCCGCGGAGACCGTGCAGTATATCGGCGATCTGATCGCTGAGGTACACGCCGCCGGGTTTGATCAGGTGCTGCTGGAAAATGTCCAGTTCCCCTCGTCCACCAGCGCCAAGCAGGACTATGGCACCACCAACGGTGTGGACCGTGCCGGGCAGCTGACTGCGGATATCGCCGCCTGGCAGGCCCGTTTCGGAGATGCGGTGACGTTCTGGTACGGTTATTCGCTGGCCGAGGTGACCGGCTCCTCCAGCCAGCTGGGAGCCCCTGCGGCCCAGCTGGGCGTGAAGAACCTGCTGGTGAAGATCCCGTCCTCCTCTACGCTGGATGCAGCGGCCCGGGAGGAGCTGACCCTCTCCCTGACCGAGGCAGGTGTGGAGCATGTGGTCATCCGGGACGATGCCGCCAGCTATTTTGAGTGATCCCTGCGTTTTTGTGAGAGGGAGGGAAGTATTATGAACAAAACACCCTGTTTTTCCCCGGCGCACATCCTGCTGCCGTCGGAACAGATCCCGGTGGGGCAGTGGGGCTGTGTGGCCTGCGATCAGTTCACCAGTGACCGCTCCTACTGGGAAAAGGCTGCGCAGGCCGCCGCAGGCGGCCCCAGCACACTGGACCTGATCCTGCCGGAGGTCTATCTGGAAGAGGATGACGTGGATGCAAGGATCAGCGCCATCCATGCGGCCATGGACGATTACACCCGGAACGTGCTGACCCGCGCGGTGGACGGCTTCATTTATGTGGAGCGCACCGAGCAGAGCGGCCGGGTGCGGCAGGGCCTTGTGGGCAGGATCGACCTGGAGGCATACAGCTATGCCGAGGGTGCGGTGCCTGCCATCCGCCCCAGTGAGCACACCGTGGAAAGCCGCATCCCGCCCCGCATGGCGGTGCGCCGGGGGGCAAGGCTGGAAACGCCCCATATTATGATGCTGGCCGATGACCCCGGCTGCACTCTCATCGAGCCCATCGGCGAGAAAAAGGAGCAGCTGCGCAAGGTCTACGAGGGCGACCTGATGCTGAACGGCGGCCACATTGCCGGCTGGGCAGTGGAAGATCCCGCCCTGCTGGCACAGATCGACAGCGCCCTGAACGCTCTGAGCAGCCAGGAGGCCTTTGATGCCCGGTATCCCCAGGCAAAGGGCGGCGCGCCCCTGACGCTGGCCGTGGGCGACGGCAACCATTCGCTGGCTTCCGCCAAGGCCTGCTGGGAGGAACTGAAAAAGACCCTGACCCCGGAGCAGCAGCAGACCCACCCGGCCCGCTGGTGCCTGGCTGAGGTCTGCAATGTCCACTCTCCGGCCATTGAGATCGAGCCCATCCACCGCGTCCTCTTCAATGTGGACTGCGGTGCCGTGCTGCTGGCCCTCATCGCGTGGAGCGATTCCCACGCGGCAGGCATCTGCTTCGGCGATGCAAAACAGCAGTCCTTTACGCTGGCAGGCCCCCATGTGGCCAATGTGCTCAGCTTTGAACATCCCGTTGCCCCGCTGACCGTGGGCACCATTGACGCATTCATTGAGTATTTCATGGCCCGCCACATCGAGGCCCGGGTGGATTATGTCCACGATGAGCCCGCTGTCCGCGCCCTGTGCAGGCAGGGGGGTGTGGCTTTCCTGATGCCGCCCTTTGAGAAAAGCGACCTGTTCAAGGGTATCGTTATGGGCGGTGTGCTGCCCCGCAAGACCTTCAGCATGGGGCACGCAGAGGAAAAGCGCTATTATATGGAATGCAGAAACATTTTAGGTGAAGAATGACATTTAACGAACTGAATCTTTCCGCGCCTGTGCTGCGTGCTGTGGCACAGGCGGGCTATGAATCCCCCTCGCCCATTCAGGCGGCGGCCATTCCGCCGGTGCTGGCCGGGAGGGACTTGATGGGCTGCGCCCAGACGGGTACCGGCAAGACGGCTGCCTTTGCGCTGCCCATGCTCGACCGCCTGACTGCCAGCGCGCCCCGCAAAAAGGGGGCCATCCGCGCCCTGATCCTGACCCCCACCCGGGAGCTGGCTTTGCAGATCGGCGAGAGCTTTGAAGCCTACGGCAAGTATCTGACCCTGCGCAGCACCGTCATCTTTGGCGGTGTGGGTCAGGCTCCGCAGGTCGCAGCCCTGAAAAAGGGCGTGGACATCCTCATTGCCTGCCCGGGCCGCTTGAACGACCTGGTGGGGCAGGGGCTGCTGGACCTTTCCAACATTGAGATCTTTGTTCTGGACGAAGCCGACCGAATGCTGGATATGGGCTTTGTCCACGACGTGAAAAAGGTGATCGCCAAGCTGCCCAGGCAGCGCCAGAACCTGATGTTCAGCGCCACCATGCCCAAGGAGATCGAGCAGCTGGCCGCAGGCATCCTGCACGACCCGGCCTTTGTCAAGGTGGACCCGGTGTCCAGCACGGTGGACCGCATCCAGCAGAGCCTGTATTTTGTGGAGAAGGGCAACAAGAAATTCCTGCTGCCCTGGCTCATCAAAAACCTGAAGCCTGAGGTGGTGAACGCGCTGGTGTTCAGCCGCACCAAGCACGGGGCCGATAAAATTGCAAAAGATCTGAACAAGCAGGGCATCCCCGCTGCCGCCATCCACGGCAACAAGAGCCAGACCGCCCGCGTGACGGCGCTGGAGGATTTCAAGGCGGGCAAGACCCGGGTGCTGGTGGCGACCGATATCGCCGCCCGCGGCATTGACATCAGCGAGCTGTCTCATGTGTTCAACTACGACCTGCCCGAGGTACCCGAGACCTACGTCCACCGCATTGGCCGCACGGCCCGTGCCGGTGCCGACGGCACTGCCGTCAGCTTCTGCGCCCCGGAGGAAAAGGAATATCTGGCCGGGATCGAAAAGCTGAACCGCCGCCAGATCCCGGTTGTCTCCGGCCATCCCTGGGACGGCGTGCCTGCCCCTGTCAAGGCTGCACCCCCGGTGCGGGGCAAAAAGCCCAAGGCGGAAGCAGAGCAGCCGGAAAAGCCCGCCAAAGCAGAAAAGGCAGCCAAGGCCGAAAAGCCCGCTGCCCCCAAGAAGGAAAAAGCGGCTGCAAAACAGCCCAGCCCCAAGAATACCGAACCGAAAGAAGGAACATCCATGGAGGAAAACCAGAAGCGCACTTCCGGCGGCCGCAATGAGAACCGCCGCTCCAATAACAGCCGCACCCGCCGCGAGGGCAATGCCCCGCAGCCGGCCAACCGCGGCAGCAACGCCCAGCCCAAATTCGACCCCCACTTTGTGAGCGCCCCGGAGGCTACCCCTCTGCGCCCGGTCAAAAAGGCTCCGGTTGCGCAGCCTGCCGCAAAGCAGACTGCTCCGGCCCAGAACGGCCAGCGTCAGCGCGGCGGTCAGCCTGCCCGTGCCGAGCAGCGCACCGACCGCAATGATCCGCGCACCGAGCAGCGGGCAGAGCGGAATGCGCGCAATGCCCGCCCGGCCCAGAACGGCCAGAGCCAGCAGGGCAGCCGCAATAACCGCAATGCAGTGCAGAGCAGCCGCCCGGACCGCCCCGCCAAGAGCGAGGCACCCCGCGGCCGCAGCCGGAACACCGCCCCCGCACGGGACGAGGACCCGGGCCTGATGCTGATCAGCCGCCGCCCGCCCCAGCAGAAGTTCACCAACTTTGAAGAGTATATGACCGCCCACGGCGGTGCCACCGCACCCATTGAGGATCACACCGATGAAACCTGAGCCGTTTGCCCCCTGGCAGTGCCCGCTCTGCGGCGAACCCCTGACCGGGGACACTGCCCTGAAATGCGGCAGGAACCACAGCTTTGACCGGGCGAAAGAGGGGTACTGGCACCTGCTGCCGGTGCAGAGTATGCGCACCAAGGCCCCGGGCGACAGCAAAGAGATGGTCGCCGCCCGCCGTGCCTTCCTGAACGCCGGGTATTACGGCATCTTCGGCCGGGCGCTGGGGGAACTGTGCCTTGCGTACGGCGCTTCAGCCGGGGCAGATGCACCGCTCCACCTGCTGGATGCGGGCTGCGGCGAGGGCTGGTACGACCGCTGCATTGCACAGGCCTTTGCGCAGGCGGGCCGGTCGGTGCAGCTGGCGGGCTTTGATATCGCAAAGCCTGCGGTGCGTCTGGCTGCAAAGGCACTGCCTGCCGCAAAATACGCGGTGGCATCCAGCTTTGCCCAGCCTGTCCGCACCGGATGGGCCGACCTGCTGCTCAACTGCTTCTCGCCCTTTGCGCAGGAAGAGTTCCGGCGCGTGCTGCGCCCGGGCGGACGGATGATCTATGTTGTGCCCGGTGCAGAGCACCTCTACCAGATGAAGGCTGTCCTCTACGACACGCCCTATAAAAATCCGGTGCAGGAGGTGGCCTATGAGGGCTTCCGCCCCATCGGGGAGCGGGAAGTCTCGGGCAGCATCACGGTGCCTGCCGGGCAGCTGGAGGCGCTGTTCGCCATGACCCCCTATTACTGGAAAACGCCACGGGATGGCGTGGCCCGCCTGGCCGCCCTGCCCGAGCTGACCACGGACATCGCGTTCCGCTTCCTTGTGTTTGAAAAAGAATGATCGAAAAGCCCCCGGCCTGTGAGGATACAGGCCGGGGGCTTTTTGCGTGCAGAAAACAGGGTCACATCGCGATCCAGCCCAGTGCGTTGGCGACCGAGCTGGCCAGGATGATGGCCGCGAAGATGGGGCAGAGATACCGGAGCATAAAGTTGAACACCGGTTTGCGGCGGAAGGGTTGACCTTCCTGCGTGACCTCTTCCTCGATCTTTTCCACACCGACGATCCGGGAGACCAGCAGGCAGGTGGCAATGGCCGCAATGGGCATCATCACCGAGTTGGTCAGGAAGTCGAAGAAATCGAGGAACTGCATCCCGAACACGGTCACACTGGCAAGGGGGCCGTAGCCCAGTGCGGAAAGGCTGCCCAGTACGATCATAATACAGCCGATGAGGATGGTGGAGCGGGTGCGGTCCCAGCCCAGCTCGTCCTCAAAGGTAGAAACAGCACTCTCGGTCAGGGCAATGGAGCTGGTGAGGGCCGCGAACAGCACCAGCACAAAGAAGAGCACGCCTACGGCAGTGCCCATGCCCATGCTGGCAAAGACCTTGGGGATGGTAATGAACATCAGGGCCGGGCCCGCCTGCAGGGTGTCAGGGTCGCCGCCCGAAAAAGCGAACACGGCGGGAATGATCATCAGGCCCGCCATGATGGCAATGGCGGTGTCGAAGATCTCCACGTTTTCTGTGGACTGCTCAATGGACACGTTCTTTTTCATGTAGGAGCCAAAGGTCACCAGGATGCCCATGGCAATGGAGAGGGAGTAGAACATCTGGCCCATGGCGGAAACCACGGTCATCCACGAGAAGTTGGCCGGGTTGGGCACCAGAAAATACTTTACGCCCGCCAGTGCGCCGGGCCGTGTGACCGAGTAGACGGCAATGACCACCGAGAGCACCACCAGCACCGGCATCATCACCTTGGAAACGCGCTCCACGCCGTTGCGCACGCCCGCAAAGATGATGCCCAGCGTGATAAAGGTGAACAGCAGGAACGCGATCTCGGCCAGCAGACCGTTGGAGATGAAGCCGGAGAAATATCCGTCCGATGCCAGCGCGCTGCCGTGGCCGGTGAGATACTGGGCCAGATAGTGGATGACCCATCCGCCGATGACCGAATAATAGGGGACGATCAGGATGGGGATGACGGCGTTGATCCAGCCGCCGAACGCCAGCCCCTTCCCCTTGCCAAAATGGCTGTAAGCGCCCACCGGGCTTTTGCGGGTCATCCGGCCCAGCGCCGTTTCGGCAATGATCATGGTGTAGCCAAAGGTGACAGCCAGCAGGATGTAGATGAGCAGAAAAATGCCGCCGCCGTATTTTGCGGCCAGATACGGGAAGCGCCAGATGTTTCCCAACCCGACCGACGCACCGGCGGCGGACAGCACGAATCCGAGTTTGCCGGAAAACGCACTGCGCTTGTGTTGAGTTTCCATGTTCTTTTCCTCTTTTCCAGTTGATAAAATTAAGTGTAACATAGAGAAAACAGGATTTCAACGAATCGCAGGCGTTTCACCGGTGGAGAGATTTCAGGCGGAAGATGAAGAAAAGTGAATCACTTTCGGGTAAAGGGCTCCATACCGTGCTCCTCGGGGGCGTAGTATTCCATCAGGGAAATGTAGTTTTCCGGGTGGTGGCAGAACGCCGCGCGCAGAACACTGTCCAGCTCGCCCCGGGCGGTGAGCAGACGGATGATGTACTGGGCCACCATCTGCACCACATCGGTCTCGATGCCGTAGCACAGGCCGACCGCCAGCACCGGGATAAGGATCTGCCGGGCCAGCAGGGGCACGTTCTGGCCGTACCGCTCAAGGATGGGGCGGCTCATGGTGGAGGCGGCCCAGACGCTGCCCACGATCTGCCAGTAATCGATCTCTTTCATGTGGGAAAGGCTCTGCAGCCGCTCCACGATCTCACCGTCGCTGAGGATGTAGCCATCGACCACCTCTTTTTCGGAGCGGAGAAAGGCACACTGGATCATGTCCATGATGGCGGCCTCGTACTTCTGGTGGAAATTTTCCCGGGAAACGCAGAACTTGGCCACGATGTCGATGAGGGCACTGGTGTCCTCGGCGGTGGCAAGACTGCTGATCACCAGCGGCGTGGGGCCGAATTCCGCCCCCAGTGCGTCCAGGTCGGCCAGCTCTTCGGCATTCCGGGTGGCGGGCAGAAAGCGGTCGCAGCCGTTGCGGTGGTAGCCCCAGGCAGCGGGCAGCACCCGGGCCACCGCGTCGCCGCTGGAAATGATGCTGAAGATGTTGCTCTCGGGCCAGTTTTCCAGCAGGGTGCCGTCCGGGGCGTGGTTGGCATCGAAATCCTGCTGCAGGTCAGGCCGGTCGGCGGCAGTCAGGGCCGCAGGCACCGCAAAGCCGTAGGCATAGATATTCTCCCGCCCCAGCTGGGGCAGCTCCCGGGCGATCTTTGCCGCCAGCAGATTTGCAATGATGGAACCGCGGCTGTAGCCGCCCAGCCAGAGCTTGAAGGCACCGCCCTGCCCTGCCCGGGCCAGATAGGCTTTGAGGGACGCAAACACCGCTGCCACAGGCGTGACAAAGCCGGTGTGCGCGCTGGTATCACCTGTGTGGAAGTTGCTGGCCCACTCGCCGCCGTAGCCGCCGCCCCGCAGGACAAGCGCCACAAGGGTGGTACGCTGGCCGTTCAGGGTCAGGGTCTTGCGGGCCAGCGAGTAGCCCACAAAGTCCCCGGCCCGGCCGGTGTCGAGGTCGTAATTGTAGAACAGCGCGTCCTCAAAGCCCAGGGTCTCGTAGGCGGCGGCAATGTGGGCTTCCCGCCCCACAGAGCCGTTGACCCAGTATTCCGCATCGCTGGCCACGGTGTTGGCCGCAGCGCAGACCAGACCCAGCGTTGCCAGCGCCAGCTGGTGGTCATATTGGGTGGCCGGGTGGATGAAAAAGCTGTCGGAGTAATAGAACGTGTGGGTCAGGTCACAGCCGCTCAGGTCGCTGCGGATGCCGATGGTGTAGCGGCCATCCGGCACTGCATGGCCCACGGAGCCCTGCCCGGCGGCCTGGACCATCAGCCCGGGCAGCAGAGTGCTGCCGGCCGCAAACCCCAGCACCTTGCAAAAACTTCTTCGATCCATAATTTTCCCCTCAAAAACCAGAATGGATTTTTTCTTAGTATACCGTATCCCGGGCGGGGATACAATCCAAAGTTTTCCGGGCGGCAAAAAACGGGCCGGTGTTGCGCACACCGGCCCGTTATGTTACACTGTTGTTCAGTCCAGATCCTTGCAGCACTCCACGATGTGGTGGAACATCTGCTCCACGGCGGGAGCCATGGCGGTGGGGCGCTGGACGGCCAGACCCACCACGCGGTCCTCTTCGGGCTCGATGGGGTAGATCTTGACCGCTGCCGTGCAGTTGCGCAGCAGCATCCGGGGCATGATGGAAATACCCAGGCCTGCCTCGACCATGGCGATGTTCGACTGGTCGTCGATGACATGGCAGCGGCGCTCCGTTGAGAGGGAATACTTCTTGAGGAACTGACGCATCTCCGCGTCGGTGGCATCCCACTGCACCACAAAGTTCTGCCCGTTCATCAGGGCGGGGGTCATCACGCCGTTGGGCGGCTCGGGCCAGTCCATGGGGGTGATGCAGAGCAGCGGCTCGTGGAACAGCTCGGTCAGAACAAACTCCTCCCGGCAGTTGTTGGAGAGGAAGGCAATGTCCACCTGACCGGTGCGCAGCCACTCCTTGACATCATCGTAGGTGCCCTGATAGACCTCGACTTCGATCTGGGGGTAGTGGGCCATAAAGCCCTTGAGGATGCTGGGCAGCAGCCCGGAGCAGATCGAGTTGAAGGCACCCAACTTGACCTTGCCCTTTTCCAGGCCGTTCAGGCGGGCAATGCTCTGCTGCAGGGCCTCGTCGCTGTTCAGCACCGCACGGATGGAGGGGTACAGCGAAGCGCCGTAGCTGGTCATGGTAACGCCGTTTTTGCCGCGATTGAATAAGGTAAAGCCCAGCTCAGCCTCCATTACGGCGATGGCGTGGCTGATGGCTGAGGGGGTCAGATGCAGCTGCTGAGCCGCCTTGTTAAAGCTGCCCTGCCGTGCAACTGCGTCGAAAATCTCATAAGAAAACAGCGTCATTCCCAATGCCTCCTTCCGGTCTGATCTGGTTCGGAGACGCTCGATCCTCTGTGAATCTTTTTCATCTTTGGTTTGAGATAGTTCAATTATCTTCTTGATTTTACTATCCCGCGCCCGTCCTGTCAAGCATTTTGGGCGGATTTGTGCACGCTCTGTGTAGATTTTGCCGCAACAGACGGAGGAAATGCCACCTTTCCTCCGTTATAGTTCTTATAACGATTTTTTACAAACTGACCGAGGTGTTTTTATGACCGCACTTTCCCCGCGCTGCAGTTTCAGCGGCACCGCTCTTAAAACCATTGCCTGCATCACCATGCTGGTGGACCACATCGGCGCGTCCTGTATCGAGGCAGGCCTTTTGCTGCCGGAGCTGGAAACGGGAGAAGTTTCCGGTGGCGCATGGAATCAGATTTCGTTGTATCAGCTGGACAGAGTCCTGCGCTTCACCGGACGGCTGGCTTTTCCCATCTTCTGTTTTTTGCTGGTGGAGGGCTTTGTACATACCCACGATGTGAAAAAATACGTCCGGAGGCTGTTCCTGTTTGCCCTCATCAGTGAGGTGCCCTTTGACCTTGCGTTTTTCCGCACGCCCTTTGCACTGGACCATCAGAATGTTTACTGGACGTTGGCGCTGGGCGTGCTGGCCATGGCAGGTCTGAAGCATTTTGAAAAGCCGGACGGCTCTGTCAGCTGGAAAGGACTCTTGTGTGCGGCAGGCTGCACGCTTGCGGCGCTTCTGGCCTGTACGGACTACGACGGTAGCGGTGTGCTCATCATCTGTGCGCTGTACCTGACCCGTGGCGACCGCAAGCGGCAGTGCATCGTGGGAGCGCTGCTGTTTTTGTTCGAGCTCACCGCCCCGCTGGCTTTTGTGCTGGTCTGGTTCTATAACGGCCAGCGGGGCCGCTGCACCCCTGCCATGCAGAAGGTATTTTACTGGTTCTATCCCGTGCACCTGAGCGTGCTGGCTGCGGTGACGAGTCTGATCTTGTAACAGAAAGGCCGCCTTCACGGAACAAATTCCGAGGAGGCGGCCTTTTGGTTTCTGAAAATGGAAAAAGCCCGGTGATTTCAAAGAATCATCGAGCTTTTTCTTGGCGGAGTAGGAGGGATTTGAACCCTCGCGCCGTTGTTTAGACGACCTACGCCCTTAGCAGGGGCGCCTCTTCGGCCTCTTGAGTACTACTCCAGAGCAAAGTGCGTTACACTTATTCAAAAAAATGGCGGAGAGAGTGGGATTCGAACCCACGGTACGTTGCCGTACGGCAGTTTTCAAGACTGCTTCCTTAAACCACTCGGACATCTCTCCTCGTGGGCACTCGCACACGCCGTACCGAATGCCTATTTAATTTACCAGATTTCAGCGGCGCTGTCAAGCCTAAAATCAAAATTTCCGCTCGTTGTGCGCATTTTTGTGCGGAGCGACAACTTTTCTTCGAGAAAAAGCGGGATTTCCTCTTTACTGAAACATCTTTTTGTTGTATAATAAATACAGATAAAACCTTACCGGACCCGGTACAAGCAGAGGAGTGTTGAACAATGTCGTTTCCGGAGCTGTTACGGCAATGCCGAAAGCAAAAGCACATGAGCCAGGCGGAGCTTGCTTCCCTGTTGGGCGTGACCCAGCAGGCCGTGGGAAAATGGGAGAGCGGAAAGAGTTCCCCGGACCCCACCACCGTGGCAAAGCTGGCGGAGATCCTGGACACGACCGCGGACTATCTGTTGGGTCTGTTCGACCCCACCGCGGAGGGCCAGACCGAAGAGCGCTTCTTCGGCAGCTATGTGTACAGCCTGATCCCTGTCATCGGCACGGTCAAGGCGGGCTACGGCGCGCTGGCCTATGAGGAAGACTACGGCAAGGAGTATGCCCGGGTCAAGGACCCTTCCAGCTACTTCTATCTCGTTGTGCGCGGCGACAGCATGGAGCCCCGCATCCACGATGGTGACCTTGCCCTGGTGCACCGTCAGGACACGCTGGAAAACGGCGACCTGGGCGTGTTGATCTACGGCGACGAGGGCGAGGGTACCCTCAAGCGCTACCTCCAGCGCGGCAACTGCGTGGTGCTGCAGCCCTTCAACCCGGCCTATAAGGAAATGGTCATCAAGGGCGAGGACCTGAACCACCTGCACATTGCAGGCCGCGTGGTGGAGACCAAGGCCAAGTGGTAAGCCGGACGATTTAAGCTTTCGTGGCTGACCTGTTTTCATAAAGCCATCTGCTGTTTTGCGTATGGCTTTATTTTTTGACCCTTTTTCCCGATTTTATCCTCTTTGGAGGTGTTTTTTGCATGGAACAGACCCTGATGGACAAGCTGACCATTCTGGCCGACAGCGCCAAATATGACGTTGCCTGCACCTCCAGCGGGGCGTCCCGCACCGCGCGCCCGGGCACGGTAGGCAGCTGCTACGCGCCGGGCTGCTGCCACGCCTTTACCGCCGATGGCCGCTGCGTCAGCCTGCTCAAGGTGCTGATGACCAACTGCTGCTCCTTCGACTGCGGCTACTGCGTCAACCGCCGCTCCAACGATATCCCCCGCGCCACCTTTGCGCCCCGGGAGCTGGCAGAGCTGACCATGGAGTTCTACCGCCGCAACTACATCGAGGGGCTGTTTTTGTCCAGCGCGGTGCTGGGCACCCCGGACTACACCACCGAGCGGATGCTGGCGGTGCTGCGGCTGCTGCGGGGCGAATACCGCTTTGGGGGCTACATCCATGCCAAGGCCATCCCGGGCACAAGCCCGGAACTTTTGCAGCAGCTGGGGTATCTGGCCGACCGTCTGAGCGTGAACGTGGAGCTGCCCAGTGAGCGCAGCCTGAACCTGCTTGCCCCGGACAAGGGGCGGCACTCCATCTTCCGCCCCATGAAGCAGATCGCGGTATCCGGCGCTGCCAGCCGGGAGGAGCTTACCCTCTACCGCCACGCGCCCAAGTTTGCCCCCGCCGGGCAGAGCACCCAGATGATCGTGGGCGCTTCGCCGGAGACGGACTACCACATTTTAAAGCTGACCGAGGGGATGTACCAGAAGTACGGGCTGAAGCGGGTGTTCTACTCCGCTTACATCCCGGTAGCCGAGGACACCCGCCTGCCCGCGCTGGACACAAAGCCGCCCCTTCTGCGGGAGCACCGGCTGTATCAGGCCGACTGGCTGCTGCGTTTCTACCAGTTTGAGGCGGACGAGATTCTGGATAAAGACAACCCCAACTTCAACCCCTATCTGGAC
>ERZ826220.2303-NODE-2303-length-16646-cov-4.115123_pt1 | contig 16646 bp, 16 predicted proteins | sample MGYA00519927_ERZ826220 | MGnify/ENA primary metagenome ERZ826220 (study PRJEB31778, sample SAMEA3449225) | human gut metagenome | biome: human gut; feature: human-associated habitat; material: faeces | place: United Kingdom | collected 2010/2012 ...
AATTCCTGCGCCTTTTGCCCAGCTTCAGGAAGGTGCATATCATATTTAAACGCGCCCATCAGCCCCTCCCTGATACCGCGGGTTAAGGAAGTATCCATAAGGAATACGGCCGCCGCAACCAGCAGGAACACGCTAGCTATGCATATCCGGGCTATCCTGCCCTCGTTTTTATAATTTGAATAAACGCTCCCGCGCTTTTTTATAACAGACATAAAAAATTCCTCCTCATAAATAAATATGAGGAGGAAGCGCATATATATTCCTGTTCAATAAATTACTTTAAAAACCGTTTAAAATTTCATATCCGAAAGAGAAAAGCTTTATATTTCCAGCTCTTCCGGATTATTTGTTACACTTTCAGGGCGATAAAGGCATACGCTCATCACCAGGCCGATACCTATCATATTAGTAACGAAATTGGTGCCGCCGTAGCTTATAAAGGGCAGAGGTATGCCCGTTATAGGCATAACGCCTATAGTCATGCCTATGTTCTCAAAAATATGGAACATATACATAAACATTATGCCTGCGATTATTAATTTTCCGTATTTATCCCTGCATCCTCTCATAAGCTGCCAGAGCCTGAATATGAGCGCCATATAAAGCAGGATAATTACCAGGCAGCCCGCAAAGCCCAGGGATTCGCCTATAACTGCAAAAATAAAATCAGTTTCTATAGCGGGAATATAGCTGAGCTGGCTCATATTGCCTACGCTGAACAAGCCCTTGCCGAACACTCCGCCCGAACCTATAGCGATTTTAGAATATCTTAATTGATCAACATCCTCAGTATTGCCGAAATTCAATATGCGGCTCTTCTGCTGATCGCCCATAGCAAAAAACCAAAGCAGGAGAAAGGCCGCCACGGCAGCCAACGCCAATATGCCTATATGCCGCAATTTCGCGCCTGAAACAAAAAGCATGCCCGCAAAGATTACAACATAAACCATAGTCGTGCCTATATCCATCTGATAGAGCAGCACGGCTACAATAACGCAGAATACGCCCAAAGCGGGCAATAAATCTGCAAAAGTTTTTAAAGGACGTCTGCTCAGAAAAAAAGCGGATAATATAACTACGGCTAATTTGACAATTTCCGAAGGCTGAAAAGTTATATTATGAGCCTCTGAAATTACAAGCCAGCCTTTTGTCCCTCCGCGCACCGAACCAAAAGCTATAACCATAACCAGCAGCGCCAGCGCTACTCCCGCCACGGCATACCAGATTTTAGCGTATAATTTATAACTGACCAGCATAACCACAAACATGCAGACAAAGCCTATAACCATCCATATAAGCTGCATTCGCACTTTTGACAGATTCAGGTTAGCAGTAATTTCTTCAAATGTCAGCTCTTCCCCGGTAAATGGGCTGGCTGTAGCCATAAGAATGCAAAACACTCCGAAAAGAGATATTACCAGCACTATTATAGGTAAAATATATTCTATATTCTTAAGCCTTTTTTTATTTATAAAGGACATTGATAACCTCGTAAATTTCTTATATTTTGATTTTACCACACTATAAAGAAAAAATCCATACTTTTTTATAGCTCCCCCAGCTAAGCCCAAAGCGCGCTTAAATTAAGATTATTTAACGCGCCTCTTATAACACGAAATGCCAAAAGCGCAATTAAAGGGCCGGGCGGCGTTTGGCAGGCGCAGGCGCCTGCTCCGGGCCGGGCGAAGCCGGCCCGGCGGCCCTTCGGGCCGCAAACGCCGGCCCTTTAATTGCGCTTTTGGCGTTTTTCTCCTCCCGCAGCAGCTGAAAACAGAAAAGCCGCGGTTTTACCCGCGGCTCTCTGCTAGCCGGTTTTTGCGCTTAAGCTTTAAGGCCCAACCGCAAACGAAATTTTAATCTTAACCTCTAAGGCTTATTTCTTTTTACGAAGCGCAAGAGCTCCGCCGCCGGCAGCCAGCGCAGCGGCCGCATAGAGCAGAACGGATAAATCGCCGCCGTGATTCGGATCATCAGTGGACTGCGTTCCCGTTGCAGCGGCAGTAGCGGTAGCCGTAGCTGTAGCTGTAACTTCAGTTGTAGTTGTAGCTGTGGCCGTAGTCGTAGCCGTAGCGGTTCCAGTAGCTGTAGCAGTAGCAGTAGCGCTTCCGCCTTCTGTGCTGTATACGAAGGAAATTCCTTCATAATTCCAAATCCAGTCGGTGCTTAAAGGCGCCTTATTCGTTATTTGAGGGCAAATATACACATAATAGGTATGGCCTTCTTCAAAAGGATAGCTTCCCGTTCCATTGCCATCCTCGCCCTTGGTTATTTTATAAGAAAAATCATCCAGCTTGCCGGCGTTATTCGGGCCAGCCTGAGCTTTGCCATAAGGTTCGTTGCCGCTTCCCGTCATATCGCTGCTCATGGTAAAATTAGGATCAGCGTCATAAACGGTTACATACAAGGTGCCCAAAGCGTTTATGCCCTCGGCCGAAGCGTCAATCTTAGCTTTATCCGCGTTTATAATAACGCTGCCGTCTTCCTGAACTTCAGCAGTAACGCCCCAATCACCCTTATAGCTGGGATAATTGCCTTTGGTTTTATAGGTGAAGGAAGTGCCGGCGTAATTCCAAACCCAGTTTGCGCCGTCGCAGGCACAGATGTATACATAATAAGTTTTGCCTTCCTCAAAGGGATAGGTCGGATCATCCTTATCAAGCGTGCCGCTCTTAATATTGTATTTAAAAGAGCTTCCGTCCACTCGTCCCGCCGTAGTATCGCCCGCTAACACCTCGGTATAAGGCTGTCCTGCGCCGGTCATATCTGAATCGGCATTAAAATTCGGATTGCTGTCATAAATAGCAATATATATCCAGTTAGCGTTAAATCCGGAAGCCACACTGCTGACAGCCGAATTAATAGCATCTGCATTCGCCCCTATATTGACGCTTCCATCTTCCAAAATATCAATAGTTACTCCGAAATCAGCGTCCGTACTGGGATAATTGCCAGCAGCCTGAACAGTTACTGCTCCCAACCCCAGCATAAGGGTCAGCGTAAGCAATACGGCAATATATTTCTTCATTTACAAACCTCCCCTAAAGTCTTATTTCTTCTTGCGAATTACCAGCGCGCCGCAGCCGGCCAGAGCGGCAGCAGCATAAGCGATAGCTGAAAAATCGCCGGTCTCGCCGGGATCAACTTCGCCGGTGGTGGAATAGGTGAACTTGGTCGGAACGGTATTCCATACCCAGTTAGCTCCGTCGCAGGCTAACAGCCAGATGTAATAGGTCTTGCCCTCTTCAAACGGATAGGAATCTTCGCCTATTGCGCCTTTGTTGATTGTACGTTCGGAAACGTAAGTATTGTTATTACTGCGGCCGAGAGCTGTCTTATAGGGCATACCCTCGTCAGTCATTTCCTTGCCAGTAATATCAAGCTCATGATCATAAATTGCCATTTCCGTCCAGACAACGGCAGCCATATCCGAAGAGTCAACAGTATAAGTAACATCAATACCGCCATCGGCATTAATAGTTACGTTAACTTTCCAATCCTTAGTGGTCTCAGGATACAGGGTGCCAGCTAACGATACGGCGCCCATGGCTAATACAAGCGCCAAGGCCAGTAAAATAGTAACATACTTTTTCATTGCAAAACCTCCTAAATTATTTTTCCGGCTATCCTAAATTTGATTATAAGCGTGATTTATTAAAATAGCAATAAAAGATATTAATAAATTATAGCACTATTCTAACCTTGGACATATTTAATTGCACATTTATTAAAAAATACGACATCAACCATATAAAAGAGAGACTTAATTAAAATATCCCTCCGAAATGCCTAGAGCTCTTTGAGCTTATATAATTCATCCCGTTCAGGCGACGTCAATTCTTCCGCGCGCCCGTTTTTTATAACCCGCATCTCTCCGCCCAGTGTAAATTCCCCTATAACCGCCGATGGAATTCCCTCGCGCGCCAAAGCGTCCATAACCCTTTGGGCGTCCGATGCCGCTATAAGCATTGAGCCGGACGATATAAGCCGGTACGGATTGATATTTAAATGGGAGCAGAGCCTCCTGGTCAGCCCCTCAAGGGGAATATCCTCCAGTTTTATATCTATGCCCAGCCCGGCGGCCTGAGCCATTTCATACGCGGCGCCCAAAACTCCTCCTTCGGTCGCGTCATGCATTGCGCTCGCGCCCGCCCCGGCGGCGGCGCAGCCCTCGGGAATAACGCTCAGGCAGTTCTCCATCCGCTTTAATAGCTCCTCGTCCTCCGGCTCTAAAACGCCCGCCAGCTTATGACGGTAATCATGCGATATAATCAGAGTTCCCTCTATTCCGGCGCTCTTGGTAATTATAAGCTTATCTCCGGCCGAAGCTCCCGCAGAAGTAATCAAACGCCCTACAGGACATCCTATAACCGTAGAAGAAATTACAATCCTGTTAACCGCGTCCGTAACCTCAGTATGTCCTCCTATTATTTCCACGCCCAATTCCTCCGCGGCCTGGCAAAGAGAATGAGCCGTCTCCTGAATTTGCTTCTGTTCAATATCGGGCGGAAGCAATAAAGTAATCATCATGCCGATAGGCCGCGCCCCCGCCGAGGCTATATCATTACATGCCACGTTAACTGCGATCCGTCCGGCTCCTTCGTTCGCCGCAGTAACCGGATCGGAGGAAAGCACGCATAAGCCCTTGAGCTCAAGCGCGGCGCAGTCCTCTCCTATTCCCGGCCTTAATATCACCTCCGGACGAATATGCTTTATACGGTTTAAAATAAGCCCTTCCAATTCCTGATTGCTCAATTTGCCCAGCTTATGCATTTTCCTCTCCTTCAAGGAGCCTGATAAACTCCTCCTCCTCTATAATCCTTACGCCCAGCGAGCGCGCCTTTTCCAGCTTGCTCCCGGCGCTTTCTCCCGCTATAACTGCAAATGTGCTCTTGCTGACAGAGCCCGCCGCTTTTCCGCCCAGGGCTTCTATCCGCCCGGCAGCCTGCCGGCGATCCATGCTCTCAAGCGTACCCGTAAGCACGAAAGTGTTCCCCGCAAAAAAGCCCTCGCTCTTTTTCCCGGCCGCGTCCCAGCGCGGACAAACGCCCGCCTCAAGCAGCCTGCCAGCTATCATGATGTGTGCGTGGCCATGGAAAACGCCGCCCAGAACAGCATGAAGGGCATCATCACCTGCACCACGGATCAGGTGGTCTCCTCCGACCTGACGGGCTTTTCCGAGACCTGCATCTTTGACGAGACTGCCGGTATCATGCTGGATGACGATTTTGTGAAGCTCATCGCATGGTATGACAACGAATGGGGCTACACCAGCAAGCTGCTGGACCTCATGGCCCACATGTACGAGGTGGACCACCAGTAAGGTTATTCTATGAAGCGGGACTGAATTCCGTGTCCGCTGTGTTTCAAAACGGATCACAGTCATCTTGTAAACATGAAAAACAGGGCGCCTTTTGGCGCCCTGTTTGAGGCTGTTGGCAGAATGGTAAACATTCCGCAACGGTGAGGAAGAGTGTGTGCAGGAAACCCAAGAAGAGTGTCCTGCGCATTTGAAATCCTAAGTTTTCAGAACTTTATAAAAGTTCTGAAAACTTGTTCAGCGGGGCGAAAAGACTTTTTCGGCACGCTGAAACAGGGCGCCAGAGGCGCCCTGTTTGTATTTTATTCCTCCTCGTCGGTGACGATCAGACCGTAGCCGCCGTTCTTGCGGTGGTAGACAATGGAGATACTGTCATCATCGCTGTTGCGGAATACATAGAAATCGTGATCCAGCAGGTTCATCTGCAAAATAGCTTCCTCTGGGCTCATGGGCTTCACGGAGAAGCGCTTGGTCCGGACGATGTGGAACTCCGATTCCTCCGCCACGGAGAAGTCATCCATGGGAACGGCGGGGAAGGCATCGGACCGCAGGCGCTTGGCCAGCCGGGTCTTGTTTTTCAGAATCTGCCGCTCAATATAGCTGACGGCGGCGTCAATGGCACCGCGCATATCCCCATCCGGTTCTGTGGTCTGCGCCCGGAGGAGAGTGGAACCATCCCGGATGGTGATCTCCACGGTGCACAGCTTGTCTTTTTCCACAGTAAATGTCACGAAGGCGGACGCATCGTCCCGGTGGAAATACTTTTCCAGCTTTTCCACGCGCTTTTCAGCGTAATCCTTAATGGAGTCATTCAGGGGAACTTTCTTGCATGCGTAAGTATACTTCATAATGCTCGCTCCTTTCGTGGAAGAGGGATGGGGCCCTCTCTATGGTCAAATTATATCACATTCCCCTGCGCTTTACCAGATGCAAATGTATAAAATTCACAAAAAATTTTAAAGCGCCGAAAGGGGACAGCATTCGACAAAAGCTCCCATTTACAATAGAGCCAGTTCGTGCTACCATAATCGAGGAAGCTTTCCAATATCCCACCCGTTTGGGCCGCCCCTTGGGGCGGCTCTTTTTTATGCACTGCCAGCGAACTGGCCTGTATCCCGAATAGCGGCGTCCAACGAAAAAGCGGGTCACGGAAAGGACACCGTGACCCGTTGGACTTTAGTGAGTAGAGAAATTATTGCACAGAGCCCGTTTCGGAACGCTGGCAGTCAGGGCAAACGCCCTCTACCACCATGTGATGACACAGGACACGGTAGCCGGTTTCCTGCTCCAGCGTTTCGTCATAGGCGCGGTCATAGGTGTAGGGAACATCCACCACGCTGTCACAGACCAGACAGTGTATATGATAGTGAGGATCGGTCCGGAGGTCAAAGCGGTCGCTGCTGGACATGACCACCCGATAGATCTCTCGGTTGTCGCACAGCAGGTTCAGGTTTCGATAGACAGTCCCGCGGCTGACATGGGCATCCTGCTCCCGGACGCTCTGGTAGATCTGCTCCGCAGTGGGATGGTCCCGGCGGCCCCGGACCACGTCCAAAACCAGCTGCCGCTGACGGGTGTTGCGCTGCTGCTTCATGCTCACTCACCTCTTCCTTGTAGTAATGATTCCTAATTATAACAAAGGAATGGAGATCATGCAAGAGAAAGGAGGCGGAGCAGCGCAAAAAAACCGGGGCCGCTTTGCGCGGCCCCGGTTGGGGATACAGAATGTAGCTTAGACCTTCTCCACCACGACAGCGGTACCCATGCCGCCGCCGATGCAGAGGGTGGCCAGACCCTTCTTGGCGTCCTCGCGCTTCATCATCTCGTGGATCAGGGTGACGATGATACGGGCGCCGGAAGCACCAACGGGATGGCCCAGAGCGATGGCGCCGCCGTTGACGTTGACCTTGCTCATGTCGAAGTGCAGCTCGCGGGCCACAGCGATGGACTGAGCAGCGAAAGCCTCGTTAGCCTCGACCAGGTCGATGTCCTCGATGGACACGCCAGCCTTAGCCATAGCAGCGCGGGAAGCCACAACGGGGCCAACGCCCATGATCTTGGGATCAACACCGCCCTGGCCCCAGCCGATCAGCTTGACCATGGGCTTCAGGCCGTACTTCTCAACAGCCTCGCCGGAGGCCAGCACGATAGCGGCAGCACCGTCATTGATACCGGAGGCGTTAGCGGCGGTCACGCGGGGAGTGCCCTTGTCCTCAGCGTCCTGAATGCCGGTGGGCTCAAAGGTGTTCACAACCACGGGATTGGGGGACTCGGGGCCCACGGGGAAAGCGCCGCGCAGCTTGGCGATGCTGTCAGCGGTGACACCCTCCTTGGGATACTCGTCACGCTTGAACTCCACGATCTCCTTCTTGACCTTCACGGGGACGGGAACGATCTCGTCATCGAAACGGCCGGAGTCGCGGGCAGCGCAGGCCTTCTGCTGAGAAGCTGCGGCGAACTCATCCTGCTCGCGGCGGGTGATGCCCCAGATATCATTGATGTTCTCAGCGGTGGTGCCCATGTGATAGTTGTTGAAAGCGTCCCACAGGCCGTCCTTGATCATCTCGTCGACAACCTTCTTGTCGCTCATACGGGCGCCCCAGCGCTCGTCGGGCAGGGTGTAAGGAGCAGCGCTCATGTTCTCGGTGCCGCCGCAGACCACGATGTCGGAGTCACCGGCCAGGATGGAACGGGCACCCTCGATGACAGACTTCATGCCGGAGCCGCAGACCATGCCCACGGTGTAAGCGGGAACGGAATAGGGGATGCCAGCCTTCACAGAGACCTGACGGGCGGGGTTCTGGCCCTGGCCGGCAGTGAGGATGCAGCCGAACATCAGCTCGTCCACGTTCTCGGGAGCGACGTTAGCGCGCTTCAGGGCTTCCTTGACAACGATAGCGCCCATGTCCACGGCGGGGGTGTTCTTCAGAGAGCCACCAAAGGAGCCGATAGCGGTACGGCAGCAATTTACGACATAAAGTTCTTTCATGTTGATCCTCCGTTTTGTGTTTTTTTAGACGGAAAAGTCCGTCAGGATTATAGCAACAGGGGCAGAGATGCTTGTTAATTTTTTGGCAAACGCACTCGTTTTCCACCTCTGCAAATGAAATTATAGGCGCTTTTGAGGCCCCCGTCAACGATAATCTTGTATTTCACGAATTTTTGTTAAATCTTTGACAAAACTGTTGTGACTTTCGTCTAAATTGACGAAAATTTAACAATGTAAAAATGACCTCAGCCGGAGGCCTGCTTCAGTGCGGTCCAGAAGGCGGCGGGACGCAGGGTTTCATAGGCGGAAGAGACCCGGATCTCGCTGGCATCAGCGGCACCTTGCAGCAGGCTGTCGAAATAGGCTTCCCGCAGAGCATCCCGGTCCGCAGGCAGACGCCGGAGGATGACGAAACCGTTTTCGGTCTCGATAATGCCGGAAAACTGTCCCGGTTCCAGAGCGGCCACCGTGTCCTGAAGGGAGGGCGTCCAATCCGTTTCTTCCAATAATGCGCCTCCGGTCTCTGCCAGCAGCGCGTCAAAGGCGGCTGACGGATCCGCAGCGGTGTTCAGATGTGCGAACAGCTCCGCTGCCTTTTGCCGGGCGGCTTCCCGGTCAGAGCCGAAGGGGATCAGGAGCCGTTCTGCCGTCAGTGGGGCAGTTTGCTGTTCAAACAGAGCCAGCTCGTTTTCCGCGGGAGCCAAGGCACTGCCGGGGGTCTCGTAGAGGGCGTATAATTTGGCATATTGCACACCGGTCTCCGTCAGATGCCGCCCCTGCTCCAGCGTCAGATAGGCGTAGTGCCGTTCTGGAAGTGCGTTCCGCTCAGCGTCCGTCAGCGTGCAGCCGTATGCCGCCGCCCAGGTCCCCACGGCAGCATACAGGGCTGTGTCCGCCAGCGCATCGGCCTTTACCAGATCCTCCGGTGTGCCACCCTCAGAGAGCGGAGCGGTCCAGTCCACTGGTTCCCCGGCGGCTTCGCAGCGTTCCTCCATCTGGCGGCAGTCCAGTGCCAGCCAATAGAGGTATTCCCACGCGGGGATGTTCTGCCCGTCGATCACCAACAGGGTCTCCGATTCGTCTAAGTCCGCAGCCTGTCCTAAAAGGAGAGCGGCGGGTCTCGGTTCTCTGCCGCAGGCGGTGAGCAGCAAGGCCAGCGGCAGGACCAAGGCAAAAAAACATTTCTTCATAGCGACGCCTCCTGTGTTTGTCCGTTTCCATATCTATGCGGCGGCGTACGGCGCTATGCGAAAAAACCGCCGCGCCCCGGAGGGCACGGCGGTCCGATCAGGACAGCGCGGCTGCAAGCACCAGCAATAGGCCGGTCAGCATCAGGAAAAGCAGTATCAGCTTCCACACGAATTTCAGCCATTTTTCATAGGGGATGCGGCCCAGTGCCAGCGCACCCATCACCACGGCGGCGGTAGGCGTCACCAGATTCACAAGACCGCAGGCGGACTGGAAGGCCGTCACCACCACGTCGCCGCCCACCCCGGCGAACTGTCCCAGCGGAGCCACCACAGGCACGGACAGTGTGGCCAGACCGGAGGAGGACGGAATCAGCACGGACAACGGCAGGTAGATCAAAAAGACCAGCAGCACGAAGGAGGTGGAGCCAAGGCCGGAGAGGGCCGTCTCTCCCCAGTGAAGAATGGTGTCGGTGATATGGCCGTCATTCATCAGTACGGTGATGCCCCGGCTGATGCCGATGATGAAGGCCACACCCAAAAGATCCGTACAGCCGGAGACGAAGGTCTCCGCCAGTTCCACCTCGCTGAGCCGGTCCATCAGCCCCACCACGATGCCCGCCACTAAAAACAGAGCGGACAGCTCCGGGAACCACCAGCCTAAGACCGGCAGGGGCAGGCCCATTTCATCAAAGGGAATAACGCCGTAGATCATGGTGAGGAAGGTGGCGGCAAAAATAAGGAGGATGGCGGCGTGACGCCGGGTGAGGGGCTGGACGCGGCCCACATCTGCGTGAAGCCTGCCTGCGCCGATGCCCACCACGGAGCGGCTTGGGTCCCGCTTTATCCGGGCGGCGTAGGCGGAGACATACCAGATGGCGGCACCCTCAAAGATCACGAACTGAATGAGCCGCCAGAGAAGGCCCTCTCCCAGAGAGACCCCGGCGAAGCCTGCGGCGATGCCGGTGGCGAAGGGGTTCACCGTGGAGGCGATGACACCGGCCCCGGCTCCCAGCAGGATCACCGCCACGCCTACCACAGCGTCATAGCCCGCCGCCAGAAAAATAGGCAGCAGCAGAGGGAAGAAGGCCATGGTCTCCTCCCACATGCCGTAGGTGGTGCCGCCCAGACCGAAAAACAGCATTAAAATAGTAATGAGCAGGTTTTCCCGGCCTTGCAGCCGGGTGATCACATTGCTGACTCCGGCGTCGATGGCCCCGGTCTTCATCACAACGCCCAGAAAACCGCCCACCATCAGGATGAACACGCAGACATCCACTGCGTCATAAAAGCCCCGGAAGGCGGCCTTCAGTGCCGCACCGATGCCCTGCGGCGCGGGGGCGACGGCGTGATAGCTGCCGGAGATGGGGATACCATCGGCGTAGTCATAGCTGCCTGCCGGGATGAACCATGTGGACAGCGCCACCAGAAGAATCAGGCAGAACAGGATCGTATACGCGGTGGGCATCTGGAATTTGCGTTGCTCCATGGGAACACTTCCTCCTTGCGGGCTGATTTATGCGCCGATGGTAGCCACCATCACGGCCTTGATGGAGTGCATCCGGTTTTCCGCCTCGTCGAAAACCACGCTGTGACGGGAGCGGAACACCTCGTCGGTGACCTCCCGGATGTCCACGCCCTTGGCCTGCCATTCCTTCGCCATTTTCGTTTCAAAATCGTGGAAGGAGGGGAGACAGTGGAGATACAGCACGTCGGGATTCTCCGTGGCCTTCAGGGTGTCCATCGTCACCCGGAAGGGGGACAGCAGCCCTACCCGCTCCGGGATCTGGGCTTCCTCTCCCATGGAAGCCCACACATCACCATAGATCACGTCAGCGCCCTTTAAGTCCTCCGCGTGGTCGGTGATCTCGATGAGGCCGCCGTTTTTCCGGGCCTCGGCAAAGGTGGACTGCACCACCTCCTGATCCATCTGCTTGGCCAGCTCCTCCGGCCCCATGGCTACAAAGTGCATCCCCAGCTTGGCTGCGCCCATCATCCAGGCGTAGCACATATTATTCCGCACATCGCCGGGGAACACCACCTTGATCTTGTTTAAAGGCTTTTTGCAGTGTTCCTCAATGGTCATCAGATCCGCTAAGATCTGGGTGGGGTGGTCGGCGTCCGTCAGGCCGTTCCACACCGGCACACCGGACCATTTGGCAAGATCCTCCACCACGGACTGTTCGTAGCCCCGGTACTCGATGCCGTCAAAGAACCGGCCCAGCACCTTGGCGCTGTCCTCCAGAGATTCCTTTTTGCCCATCTGGGAGGAACCGGCGTCCAGATAGGTGACATGGGCGCCCTCCTGGGTGGCCGCTACCTCAAAGGAACAGCGGGTGCGGGTGGAGGTCTTTTCAAACAGCAGGACGATGTGCTTGCCCTGCATGGTGGGGGCGCAGACGCCTGCCCGCCGCTTGGCCTTCAGGTCGTGGCCCAGATCCAGCAGATAGCGAAGCTCCTCCGGGGTAAAATCGGCCAGTGAGAGAAAACTGCGGCCCTTTAAATTGACTGCCATGATAATTGCTCCTTTTGATTTACTATAAACTGATTTAAAAATTGTGAGGGCACGGCGCCGCTTTGCGGCGCGGGGGAGCATGGTGATGCCATGCGGAATTGAAGACCCAAATGGGCTTTGCCCATTGGAATGTTTCTTACATTCTCTTTGCTCCGCAAAGGGACGCGGCGAACCGCCGCAGGGACGCACCCCCCATTTTCTTTTTGAGACATCAAAAAGAAAATGCGCCGTGCACGGTGGAAAAGAAAAAATGTTTAGGGATGAGTTGACACGCTTGTGTCAACTCACCCATACGGGGGAGTGACCGGTACGGACTGCCGACAAAAATCAGAAGTCTTCTGCCGGCTGCGCTGAAAGTACCCAAATGACCTGAGTGCGTCCCCGCATTTGCGGGCATGGCATTCGTTGGGTCGCAAAGAGGACACCCTCTGCTCCTCTCCCCGCTGCCGCTCCCCCTCATCCTCAGAGGGGTTTCCAAAGGGGAAAGCACCAAAGCGCCGCCGGGGGCGGATAAAGCGAGGTGCTTTCGAGGAAATGGCACGATTGGCGGCCCATCAGGGCCGGGAATCGTATAGCCATGACGGTGTTAGGGCCGCAGCCCGCCCCTTTGTGTCGTTTCAAGGGGGTGCGGGGGGAAATCGAAATCCCCCCGCATTTCTCTTTAGGGGGCCGGGGGGGACATTCTCTTTTCAAAAGAGAATATCCCCTTGACTTCTCCGTACCGAACCGGTACAGTTCCGCCGGGAACCCCGGTAATCTTTTCGGCAAGACGAAAAGAAAATGGGGATTCAATCCGGTGCGGCATAGCCGCACATCTCCGTACCAATCTGGTGCGTTTGATGTCTCAAAAGAAAATGTGGGGTGCATTCTGCGCGGCAAAGCCGCGCTTTCTGCGGCGAACCGTCGCCTGTCTACGGATCGTCCCGGATCAGCGGCATACTCATGCACCGGGGACCGCCCCGCCCCCGGCTCAGCTCGGCGCTGGGAATGGCGTGGATGCGGATGCCCGCCTCCTCCAAGGAGCGGTTGGTGACATGATTCCGGGTGTAGACCACCACCTCGCCGGGGGCAATGGCGAGGGTGTTGCTGCCGTCGCTCCACTGCTCCCGGGCCGCGTCGATGACACTGCCCTGCCCGCAGGGGATCAGCGTCACCTGACTAAGCCCCAGATGCTCCTTGAGAATATCCTCCAGCCGCCCGGTCTCCTGACGGATCTGCATCTGCTGATTTTCACCCAGCTCCATGACGAACACGGTGATGTCGCTGAGAATGTTGGGGTGGACGGTGAACTTGTCCCGGTCAACCATGGTGAACACGGTGTCCAGATGCATGAAGGAGCGGCTCTTGGGAATGTTGAAGGCCAGAACTTTTTGGAAAGTCTTACTTTGTGAGAGCACCGTCTGAGCCAGTTGGTCGATGGAATCCCCCTCTGTCCGCTGGGAGATGCCCACAGCCAACACCTGAGGGGACAGCACCAGAATATCGCCGCCCTCCAAAGAGGAAGATGCACTGCGGTCATACCAGCGAGGTGCGTTCTGGTACCAGGGGTTATGCTCAAAGATGAACCGGCCGAATAGGGTCTCCCGGTTTCGGGTGACGGTGTGCATTTTGTGAATGGATACGCCGGTGCCGATGGTGGCGAAGGGGTCGCGGGTGAAGTAGAGATTGGGCATGGGATCTACGGCGAAGGGATAGCCCTCCTCAAGACCGGACAGGTGGTCACTGAGACGGCCCCCCTGTTTTCGCAGGTCGCTGCGGCGGATGCCTGCCATCATGGCGGACACCATGGCCCGGTCATCCAGTTCAGAGAGATATTCTGCTACGGCCTTCCCAATGGCTTCGTCCGGCAGATCGGCCTCCTTTAAGAATTGTGTTACCAGTTCCTGCCGTACCTCCGGTGAAGTCAGGGAATTGACCACCAGATCGATCAGGTAGACCACCTCCACCCCGGCGTCCCGGAGGCATTGGGCGAAGGCGTCATGCTCGGCTTGGGCCTCCTTCAGATAGGGAATATCGTCAAATAACAGCCGTTCCAGATATTCCGGCATGAGGTTTTCCAGCTCCTGACCGGGCCGGTGCAGCAGAACCTTCCGCAGCCGCCCAATCTCGGAGGTATTATGGATGCCTGTTTCCATAGGCTCACTCCTTTTTCCAGTTGGTAGTGTTAGGATTTCAGGTTTTTGCAATTTTATCCGCAAAAAGATTGCGGCCCGGCAAAAAACGGGGTATGATAGCGGAAAAGGATGTGATGGATATGAGACGCTGCGTGATCGTCGGCGGCGCGGAGATCCGGACCTATGACCGGGTGCGGCAATATTTCCGGCCTGACGATTTTTTCATTTACTGCGACTGCGGCCTGCGACATCAGAAGGCGCTGGGAGCGGAACCGGATCTGATCGTGGGGGACTTCGATTCCCATGAAAAGCCGGAGACTGACCGGGAGACCATCGTTCTGCCGGTGAAGAAGGATGATACGGACACGGTGTTTGCGGCCAAGGAGGCCATGCGCCGGGGGTTCGACGAATTTTTGCTGGTAGGTGTTTCCGGCGGACGTCTGGATCATACGCTGGTGAATGTCTACCTGCTGGTGATGCTGCGGGAACAGGGAAAACAGGCCCTGCTGGTGGATGACTATTCGGAGATGGAGCTGGTGGGGGCGGAGAAGGTGGAGATTCCGGAGCGGTTTCCCTTCTACTCTCTGGTGAATATCACCGGCACCGCCCGGGGCATTACGGAGACGGGCTGCAAGTTCCCACTGGACAACGGGGAAATTCATTGCGGCTACCAGTACGGTACCAGCAACGAGGTGCTGCCGGGACAGACCGCTGTGGTCTCCGTGAAGGAGGGACTGCTGCTGCTCATCAAGGATTTCCCGGAGGTGTAGCGCGGCTGATCGTATTCACACCATATGTAAGAAAACAGGCTGAAAGCGTCGCTTTCAGCCTGTTTTGCTTGCCGCTCCCGATGAAGCATGGTTCTTAATTCATATTTGCTTTACCACTGGAGTCCAAGGGGCCAACTCCAACCGGATAAACCAGCCCTGACCGTGATTACAGACGGGGCACTGCTTCGGGGCCTCCAGACTGTTTTGGGTGTGGCCACAGTTTAGACACATCCAGCCGGTCTCTATCTGCGAGACGAAGAGAGCCCCACTTTCCAGCTGGTCTGCCAGCAGGCCGAAACGCTCGCCGTGGAGTTGTTCAATGGCGGCAATCTGCCGGAAGGAGGCGGCGGCCTCCGGGAAGCCCTCCTGGGTCGCGATGGCGGCGAAGGAGGGGTATACGGAACCATGCTCCTCGTGCTCATTGTGCTGGGCGGCACGCAGCAGCTCCAAAACACGGTTGGTGCCCTCAATGGGGTAAGCGCCGTAGATAGGCAGATTTTGACCGTTCAGGGCTTGCAGATGGTCCCAGAAAACCTTGGCGTGGGCCTGTTCCTGCTTGGCTGTGGCTTGGAAGATAAAGGCCATCGCCTGTAATTCCTGCTTCTGGCAGAGGTTGGCGGCAAAGTCATAGCGGTTCCGGGCCTGACTTTCTCCGGCAAAGGCGCGGAGAAGATTTTTGGCGGTCTCACTGTCCTGAAAGGGGATGGACATGGCGGTTCCTCCTTTATAAAAACGGATGTCCGCAGTATGTCCCAAAACGGAGCGAAGAATACAAATACATAAAAAAAGACCTGCCATTTGGCAGGACGGGTCTTTCTTCGATCATATTTCTTTTAATTGGTCTATCTTTGGAGACGGTTTATTCCGCGTGAGAGCAGATCATACCGCCCGCCACAGCCAGCATAGAGACCGTAAACAGGATTGCCATGGTGTGTACCTCCTTCTTTCTGATTTCGACGCTACTATACGCCGGGTAATCGTTTTTGTCAACAAATTTTTTAAAGTTTTTATAGTCAAATTGCACAAATGTTTCGTCAAAACAAATAAAAACAGGAGATGCGTTTTAGACACATCTCCTGTTCGGCTTTACCCCTTCAGAATGTCGGTATTCCGGTACTGAATGGCCTCTGACAAATGCTCCACGCCGATATGCTCCGCACCGTCCAGATCCGCAATGGTCCGGGCCACCCGCAGTACCCGGTCATGGCTCCGGGCAGTGAGACCCATGCGCTCAAAGGCGGACTTCATCAGCGCGTCGCACCGGGAATCCAGCTCGCAGAACCGGCCCACCATAGGGGGCGTCATCTGGGCGTTGCAGGGGATACCGGTGCCATCAAACCGCCTGGACTGGATGGCCCGGGCGGCGTCCACCCGCTCCTTGACCTGAGCGGAGGATTCCGGCTTGGACTTTCGCCGCATGGCCTCGTATTCCACAGAGTGGACATTTACATGGAGGTCGATCCGGTCCAGCAGAGGACCGGAGATCTTCTGAACGTACTTCTCCACTTCTTTATCCGAGCAGGTGCACTTCCCGGAGGGGTGGCCACGCCAGCCGCACTTGCAGGGATTCATGGCGCACACCAGCTGGAATTGGGCGGGGAGCCGCAGGGTGCCGCCTGCCCGTGCCACGGTGACGATGCCGTCCTCCAAGGGTTGACGGAGAGCCTCCAGCACGTCCCGGTGAAATTCCGGCAGCTCGTCCAGAAACAGCACACCGTTGTGGGCCAGAGAGATCTCGCCGGGCCGCATCAACG
>ERZ826220.2305-NODE-2305-length-16632-cov-3.983290_pt1 | contig 16632 bp, 16 predicted proteins | sample MGYA00519927_ERZ826220 | MGnify/ENA primary metagenome ERZ826220 (study PRJEB31778, sample SAMEA3449225) | human gut metagenome | biome: human gut; feature: human-associated habitat; material: faeces | place: United Kingdom | collected 2010/2012 ...
AAAGTTGATCAGGCGCAGAATGCCGTAGACCATGGTGTAGCCAATGGCGATCAGCGCCAGCTGCCCGCCCAGAGAAATGCCGCTGAGCAGAATGGATACCATGTATTCCAGAGAAAACAGTTGTTCCACAGGGGTTCCTCCCTTTCTTTACGGAATCCCCGAAGAAGCCGTCAGCAGCCCCGCTCCGGACGGTTTTTTCAGAGATTCCCTGTCATAATAATACGACTGTTTGGCGGGGGGATTCGCCCCCCGCCAAACAATTCAATTGGAGATAATATCAGCTGCCGGAGCCGGTCTGGACGGTTTCCAGAACCCACGCGCCGCTGGCGGTGTCCGCCGCCTTGATGTAAGCGGTGTCGCGGATGGCGTCGCCTTGAGCGTCGAAGGCAATGGCGCCGGAAACGCCGGTGTAGGTGACGGAGGGCAGAGCGGCCATGATGGCAGCCTTGTCGCCGCTGTCGGCCTTCTTCATGGCCTCCAGAGCCACAAAGTAAGCGTCGTAGCCCATGGCGGTGACGGCGGAGATGGTGTCGTTGCCGCCGTTGGCAGCCAGTGCCTCGGAGCTGGCGTTGATGTACTCCTTGACGCCCGTATCAAACTCGGGAGCGCCGCCTTCCTGATAGAAGGTGGAGACGTACAGCTGCAGGTCGGTGCCCTTGATGGCTTCCAGAACCATGTTGTCGTCCAGCGTGTCGGAGCCGAGGAAGGGAGCCTCAATGCCCAGAGACGCGGCCTGGGTGATGATCTGCACGGCGTAGGCGATGGAGACAGGGGTGAAGATAACGTCCGCGCCCTCGCTCTTGGCCTTGTTCAGGTAGGAGCCGAAATCGGAGTTGCCGGTGGGGAAGGAGTCGGTGATGACCTTGCCGCCCGCAGCCTCAAAGACCTTGGTGAAGAAGGCGATCAGGCCCTGGTCATACTCGTTGCCGCTCTCGCCCAGGCAGTAGGCGGTCTTGGCGCTGAACTTGCTCACGGCGAAGTTGGCCAGAACGTCGGCCTGGAAGTTATCCAGGAAGCAGATACGGAAGTAGTAGCTATTGCCCGCGGTGACGTTGGGGTTGGTGCAGGTGATGCCGATGGCGGGGATGCCGGCCTCTTCAAACTTGGGGCCGCCGGCCATGGAAACGCCGGAACCGTAGGAGCCCAGAACCACGGACACGCCCGCGCTGACCAGAGAGGAAGCGGCGGAGGGAGCCTTGTCGGTGGAGGAGCCGTTGTCGCCGTAGACCAGCTCAACCTTGTAGGTCTCGCCGCCCAGAGTGACCGTGGGCTCCTGGCTGTTGGCATACTGCATACCCAGGATTTCCTTCTTGCCGCCGGACGCAGAGTCGCCGGAAGAAGGCTCAAACACGCCGATCTTGATGACCTTCTCGCCGGAAGCGGAGCCGCTGCCGGAAGAGGAGCAGGCGCACAGGGACAGAGCCATGCACAGTACTAAGATAACAGCAATTACTCTTTTCATTTTCTTTAACCTCCATTCAAAAGCAGCATCCATAGTCGGTGGACATCTGTTTTTGTGATATGGAAAATTATATATGAATTTCTGCAAAATTGCAATTGTAAATTACGATAGAAATTGGTGGCCGATCATTCATTTTTTGTTCAAATTTTACAAGCCTGTTTTCGGTTTATTGACAAGATGACCCGCGCCTGTTATAATACCTAACAATGTTAGCAAATTTCATTTTTCGCCCAGCCCCGAATGGTTTCCCCGTTTTGTCACTCCGGTGTCTTTCTTCCCGGTGTCCGCACCATCGCCCGTGAAAGGCTTCTGCGAGTTATGAACGCCTCCCCGGAGGGCCGGCACCCGCTATGCAATGTCGCTCTCAGAAACTTGCAATACCCCGGCAATTTCACGCCGGAAACGCACTTAAGAAAAGGACGATGCCAATGAAAAATCAACACGAAGTGGAAAAACTGGCCTATGCGATGACCCGTCAGCGCTACTTGCTGAACCGGGACATCGTGCACGACCTGTTCACGGAGCTGTCCCTTTCCGACTACATTGCCCTCCACAGCATTGCGGAAGCTGCCGGTCAGGGTGGGTCAGCGGAGCAAACCTACCTGCGGGATTTGGCCGAGCGACTGGAAATGCCCATACCCAAGACTTCCAAAATGATCCGCAAGCTTCACGAGCGGGGGCTGGTATTCTGGTCCCACAGCGGCGACGGGCGCGACGGCACCTACGTCGTCATCACCGATTCCGGCGTCCGAGCCATGGAGCGGCAGGCAAATATCCTGAACGCCTACTACAGCCGGGTGATCGAAGCCTTCGGATACGAAAATCTGAAGAACCTTCTGGAGCAGATTTCCCGTCTGGAGGACGTTATGAACGAAGTATTTGCGAAAGGAGCGGTCGGCGCATGGACATGACCCAGTTGAATGACTACACGACCCGCAGCGAGGCGGTGTGCCGCCGGAACGACACCATCTCCCCCCGACTGTACGAGGAATACGGTGTCAAAAAGGGGCTTCGGGACGAAAACGGCAACGGCGTTCTCGCCGGACTGACGAACATTTCCAAGATCACGTCCTCCAAAATTGTGGACGGCAAAAAGGTTCCCTGCGACGGCCAACTCTGGTACCGGGGCTACCGGGTGGAAGACCTGATCGGCAGCCTTGGGGAAATGGAGCTTGGCTACGAAAAGATCGCCTATCTTCTGCTCATGGGACAGATGCCGGACAGCGCCGCCGCGGAAGAATTCCGGAGGCTGCTGGGCGAGTGCAGGACGCTCCCCACCAACTTCACCCGGGACGTCATCATGAAAGCCCCCGGCAAGGACATCATGAACTCCATGACCCGGGGCATTCTGACGCTGGCGTCCTACGACGAGCGCGCCATCGACACCAGCGTCAGCAATTCCCTCCGGCAGTGCATCCAGCTGATCGCCGAGTTCCCGCTGCTGGCCGTTTACGGATACCACGCCTATAATTACTACGAAAATATGGACAGCATGGTCATTCACCGGCCTGACCCCGCCCTTTCCACGGCGGAAAATCTTCTGATGATGCTCCGCCCGAATAAAAAGTACACCGCCACGGAAGCGAAGGTGCTGGACACGGCGCTGATTCTCCACATGGAGCACGGCGGCGGCAACAATTCCACCTTCACCACCCGTGTCATCACATCCTCCGGTTCCGACACCTATTCCACCATCGCGGCGGCTATGTCCTCCCTGAAAGGCCCCAAGCACGGCGGCGCCAACATCAAGGTCATGGAAATGATGGAGGACATCCGCCTGCACGTCCCCGACTGCTCGGACAAGGAGGCTCTGGAGGATTATCTCGCAAAGATCATCAATAAGGAAGCCTTTGACCGGAAGGGGCTTGTATACGGCATGGGTCACGCCGTCTATTCCCTGTCCGATCCCAGAGAGCGGATTTTCAAGGGCTATGTGGAAAAGCTCGCCGCCGAAAAGGGGCGCGGGGACGACCTGACGCTGTACCGCAACGTGGAGGAGCTTGCCCCTCAACTGATCGCGAAGCACCGGCGGATTTACAAGGGTGTCAGCCCCAATGTGGACTTTTACAGCGGCTTTGTCTACGACATGCTGGGAATTCCTCAGGAGCTGTACACAGCCATGTTCGCCGTGGCGAGGATCGTGGGTTGGAGCGCCCACCGGATCGAGGAACTGATCTGCATGGATAAGATCATCCGTCCGGCGTACATGAGCGTCATGGAAGAACGGGAGTGATTCAGGCAGCATGGACTATTCACTACTCGCCGGGCAGCTTCTCAATGTGCAGGCGAATCTCCTGCAGGTCCCGGCCTACCAGCAGCTTTCCAAGATGGTGCGGGGCGAGCTGTTCGTTCTGAACTATCTCGCCACCCACGAGACGGCGATCCATCCCAAGGAACTCAGCAAAAAGATGGCCGTCAGCACCGCCCGCATCACCTCTCTTCTGCATCACATGGAGGAAAAGGGACTGATCGCCCGCTCCTCCGATTTAAGCGACAACCGGCAGATTTTTGTCCGGCTGACAGAAAACGGGGTAAATGCGATACAGAAAGCCCGGGCGGAGGTCATCTCCCGGGTATCGTCCCTGCTGGAGGCACTCGGCCCCGAGGACGCCCGGGAATATATCCGCATTCAGGAAAAGATTCTGGACAATTTTCTGGGAAATTCTTAAAAACCACTTTATACACGCGGGTTCCGCGGGGAGCACACTTTCCCCCGCAGAACCCGCTTCTTTTTTGGAACGATGCCCACATTTTCCTCTGTACTTTTTTGGATTTCCGTGTTATACTAACGTTGCAATAATCGAAATTATGTTTGTAAAAATACTATTTCTTAACAAAATGATTTCATCATTTTATTTAAGCCGTTTCACGGCAGACCGCCTGGGCGGCGGTAAGAAATGTATTGACTTCGTTTTTTAGCGGCAGTGGCCGCTGGCCGCAATCCTGCGGCCTAATAAAACGCTTTTAAGCGTTTTATTAAAAACTCGTATAAAAGGAGGCCGCGCCGGAATGAAAGCCCGAAGCTATATTGCCATCGACTTGAAATCCTTCTACGCCTCCGTGGAGTGCATCCAGCGGGGGCTGGATCCCATGACCACCAATCTGGTGGTGGCCGACCCCAGCCGCACCGACAAAACCATCTGCCTTGCGGTCTCCCCTTCTCTGAAATCCTTCGGCATTCCCGGCAGGCCGCGGCTGTTTGAGGTCGTACAGAAAATCGGACAGGTCAACGCGCTGCGCCGGAATTCCGCCCCGGGACGCACTTTTACCGGCAAATCCCACGACTACACCGAACTGCGCGGTCACCCGGAGCTGGAGGTGGACTACATCGTCGCGCCCCCGCAGATGGCGTTTTATATGGAGACCAGCGCGGCCATTTACAATATTTATCTCAAATACGTCGCCCCGGAGGACATCCACCCCTACTCCATCGACGAGGTGTTCATCGACGCCACAAATTACCTGAATCTCTACCGCCTGACTCCGGAAAAGCTCGCCATGAAGATCATTCTGGACATTCTGGAAAACACCGGCATCACAGCCACCGCCGGGATCGGGACGAATCTGTATCTTGCCAAGGTGGCCATGGACATTGTGGCGAAGCATATCCCCGCGGACAAGAACGGCGTGCGCATCGCCCAGCTGGACGAGCTGCGCTACCGGCAGGAGCTGTGGTCTCACCGTCCCCTGACGGATTTCTGGCGGGTCGGCCCCGGCTACGCGAAAAAGCTGGAAAAGGTGGGACTGCGCACCATGGGCGACGTTGCCCGGTGTTCCGTGGGCAAGCCTACGGAATTTTACAACGAAGACCTGCTGTATAAGCTGTTCGGCGTCAACGCCCAGCTGCTGATTGACCACGCCTGGGGGTGGGAACCATGCACCATCGCGGACATCAAGGCATACAAGCCGGAGTCCAGCAGCATCAGCCCCGGTCAGGTGCTGCAATGCCCCTACACCGCGGAAAAGGCCCGGCTGGTCGTCAGGGAAATGGCGGATGATCTTTCCTTGGACTTAGTGGACAAAGGACTTGTCACCGACCAGATCGTCCTGACGGTGGGCTACGATATTGAAAATCTCACCGACCCGGAACGAAGCCGCGCCTATCAGGGCCCCGTCACCGTTGACCGCTACGGCCGCAGAATTCCCAAGCACGCCCACGGCACCGCGAATCTGGGCGGGCATACCGCTTCCTCCAAGGCTATCGTCGGTGCCGTTGCCGAGCTTTTCGACCGCATTGTAGACCCCAATCTTCTGGTCAGGCGGCTGTATCTGTCCGCCAACCACATCGTCCCGGAGAACTCCCTGCCCCGCCATGAAAGCACTGAGCAGCTGGACTTTTTCTCCGATTTCGCTTCTCAGGAGAAGCGCCGCGCCGAAGAAGCAGCCGCTCGTGAGCGGGAAAAGCGCCGCCAGCAGGCGGTGCTGGCCATCAAAAAGAAGTACGGAAAAAACGCCATTCTGAAAGGCATGGACTTAGAGGAAGGCGCAACCGCCAGAGACCGGAACGGTCAGATAGGAGGACACAAAGCATAATGGGCGAATATGACGATCTAATTTACCTGCCCCACCCCGTTTCCCGGAAGCATCCCCCCATGTCCGCCATGGACAGAGCCGCGCAGTTTTCCCCCTTCTCCGCCCTCACCGGCTACGAGGCCGTTCTTCAGGAGGCAGGCCGTCTGACGGATAGCCGGGCGGAATTGACGGAATACAGCCGGGACATTCTGGATCAAAAGCAGCAAATCCTTCTGGACGCCGCCCCGGCGCACCCGGAGATCACCGTGACCTGTTTCATCCCTGACCGCCGCAAGCAGGGCGGCGCATACGGGACGCTCAAGGGAAATCTGAAAAAAATCGACCTCAGCCGCCGTACAATGGTCATGCTGGACGGGACGGAGATTTCGCTGGACGACGTTGTGGATATCCAGTGCGACCTGTTTACCGGTCGGGTCTGATACTATTTCCTGATTAAAATCTTAAGGCAACACCGCACAATTGCGTCTGCGAGTCTCAGCCGTCTTTTTGCTCCACTTCCGCAGTTCCGAAAATGGGAAATACATACAGTATTCCTCCATTTTCGGAACTTTGAATTGAAACAAAAATCCTGCCTGAGACTTCTTGCCGAATTGTGCGGTGCTGCCTAAAATCTTTTTTAAAGATTTTAATTGGAGTTCAGTATGATACGCAAAAAGGACGTATTGCAGCACTGCAACACGTCCTTTTTTGATCTATGGTTTACGTAACATCATCCGCCGGAATGGTATCCCGATAAATGCCCAGAAGCCGCACCGTCGGTTTGGAAATCGGGAGCAGCTCGTCATAGGCGGGAATCGCGCCGTGGATATTCTCGCACAGCCAGTCCATGTGAAGCAGGTCTTCCGCCCCAAGCGTCCGTATGCCATCGTTCTTGACTACGCCGCCCTGTGCGACGATCTTCCTGCGGAATGGGTCGATCGTTCCGTTTTTGATGCCGCTGCGCAGGTAGAGCGCCAGATTCTTGATGCCCTCCGGCAGATCGTCCGCCAGCTTTACGTCGATCACGCCGCTGCTCATCCCCCACCAGTCGTTCACCGCCTGCCCGTGGATGTCGTCCCATGTGCCGGACAGGATCGCCCGTATCACGTTTTCATAGAACTTTCCCCATATCCAGCAGGGTGAACCCAACGGGATAAATTCGCCGCTGCCGTCGATGTAATAGGTGCCGTACTCCGTGTGCAGCTTGTCCTCCGCCGGTGTATCCCGGTTGGAGATCACGCGGATTCCGTCCCGAATGAACTCCTGCGTCGGGTTGCCCGGCATGCACGACCATTTCAGCTCGATCTGCGCTCTGGGATTGGTGAGCTGCGCGCCGAGGGCAAAGGCGTTGATGGAAGCGGGGACGCCAAAAATCGGATAAGAACCCACGTAGCCGATTCTGTTGTTGTCCGCCATGGCCCCGGCGATCGCGCCGGTGATGAATTTTCCCTCGTAGATGCGGCTGTAGTAGGTGCGAACCGTGGAATAAGGCATATGAATGGAGCAGTTCAGGAACCGCACCTTGGGATAGCGGATGGAGACCTTCAGGCTGGGTGCGACCAGCTGGGGCGTCGTAGTGAAAATGACCTCCGCGCCGTCCGCGACCGCCTGTTCCAGAAGCGCTTCCGCCTGAGCGGCCGTGTCCGCGCCAAAATAGCTGCGCACCGTGACGGCGTTCCCCAGAGCGTCCTCCAGATGCTTTCTTCCCACGTCATGGGCGCACGTCCATGGGCTGGTCTCCACGGTACGCTGGTGAACGAAGGCAACATTGACATGTCCCGGCCGCCACAGTCTGCCGAACAGCGACTGCTTTGCGGCGGTTCCCGCCGCTTCCGTCCGCACGACCAGATCCGGCAGATCCATTGCCACCACGTTTTCCCACAATTCACCGAGGGTTCTTTTCAGCTGTGCGCCGGACAGCGTTCCCAAATCGGTAAAGGGATGCACCTGCAGCCACAAAAGCAGCGCTTCCTCCGCCCGGATATGCAGGCTCCGGCCTCCCAGCGCATCGAACGCCTCCCGGAAATACTGAAAATACGCCCGGAAACGGCGGCGTTCTTCCTCCGTCCACTCCCGGTCCTTCGGCAGATTGGTAAGCGCCAGCAGCTGGATGTAGCACCCCGGATGGGTGTAGAGGGCGTCGTAAAGCCGCGTATATTTGAAGAAATCCAGAAACTCATAATAAGCGCGAATTTCCGGGTTGTCGCTCATAGGCGGCACGATCCGGTAAACGACGCTGGGAATTCTGATTGCTCCGTAATATTTCAGCACGCTCAGGCGCTTATTTCCCTCCTGAACATAGAAATTTCCCAGATATTCATAGCAAATAATGGGGTCGCGGATGCCCTCGTCCCCCTGATGCGCCCGGCACAGCGTCATCCACTTCATTGCGAATTCCGACTCGCAGTCCAGCAGCGGAAAAAAGCCCGCCGAAAAAGCGGAAATTCTCCCCGCGCTTTTCACGCCAACGATGCGTTCAATGGGTATTTCCAGCGTGCCGACATTCTGCGCGCCCTCCGAAACACCGTCGCCCAATATTTGATCCAGCACCACCGGGAACGGGTTCTGTCCCTTTCCCTGCAGCACGGCACACTCCTTCTGTCCAAGCCTTACCGCTTTCAGGTATTCGTCTTCGGCCTCTGCCACCGTCATTTTGATTCCTCCAAGATACTTATCTGATCGACAAAATCATACTTCTTTTCGGAAGGAAAAACAATGCGCAAAAGGATTAAAAAACAGCCGTTTTTTCCCTTAATCGAAGCAAAACCTATAAAAACCTCTGCAAAGGCCGGAATGCCGCCGTCTCTGCGGCAGACTTTTCCATGCAGCACCAATGGTGGATAAGTGCTGTGCATCATAAGTAATACTATTTCCTGATTAAAATCCTTGATTTTAATCAGGAAGGCATCGCCTAATGGCGCTGCCAGTTTTGTGATTTATAAGGAAAGAAATCACAAAACAAGTCTCATATGAACTCCTTGCCCTTCGGGCAATTAAAATCTTTTCTAAAGATTTTAATTGGAGTTCAGTATAAAATGCGCCAGCACGGGAACATCCGTTCCCATGCTGGCGCTTTGCTGTTATCGCTATTTCTTTCTTACAGTCTTGCGACGCCGGACTTCCGGGCGGCTTCTGCCACGGCCTTGGCCACGGCGGGGCCGACTCTGGGGTCGAAGGCGGCGGGGATGATATAGTTCTCGTTCAGCTCCTCGTCGGAGATCAGATTCGCCAGCGCGTTGGAGGCGGCGATCTTCATTTCCTCGTTGATGTCGCTGGCGCGAACGTCAAAAGCGCCGCGGAAAATGCCGGGGAACGCCAGCACGTTGTTGATCTGGTTTTTGTAGTCGCTGCGGCCGCTGCCGACAACCGCCGCGCCCGCCGCCAGCGCCTCGTCCGGGTGGATTTCCGGAACGGGGTTCGCCATCGGGAACACGCACGCGCCCGCGTTCATGCTCGCGACCATCTCGCGCGTCACCACACCCGGCGCGCTCACGCCGATGAACACATCCGCCCCGCGCATCGCGTCGGCCAGCGTGCCGGTGATGCGGCGCGGGTTCGTCCGGCGGCTCATCTCCTCGTGCGCCGGGTTCAGCCCCTCCATGCCCTCGCAGAGAATGCCGAACCGATCCACCATAATCAGGTCCTTCACGCCGAGGTTCATCAGGTGCTTGCCGATGGCCACGCCCGCGCTGCCCGCGCCGTTGATGACCACCTTCGCCGTCTCCATCGTCTTGCCGACGACCTTCAGCGCGTTGAGCAGCGCCGCCGCGACGACGACGGCCGTTCCGTGCTGATCGTCATGGAAGACGGGAATATCGCAGATTTCCTTCAGCCTGCGCTCGACCTCAAAGCAGCGCGGCGCAGCGATGTCTTCCAGATTGATGCCGCCGAAGCTGCCGGAAATCAGGTAGATCGTCCGCACCAGCTCGTCCACGTCCTTCGTGCGCACGCACAGGGGAAAGGCGTCCACGCCAGCGAATTCCTTGAAGAGCACGCACTTGCCTTCCATCACCGGCATGCCCGCCTCCGGGCCGATATCGCCCAGACCGAGGATCGCCGAGCCGTCCGTGATGACGGCGACCATGTTCGCCCGCCGCGTGAGCAGATAGCTCTTTTCATAATCATCGCGAATCGCGAGGCACGGCTCGGCCACGCCCGGCGTATACGCGAGGGAGAGCTCCTCGCTGTTGGTGACATGGGCGCGCGGCGTGATTTCGATTTTTCCCTGCCACTCGTAGTGCTTTTTCAACGCTTCCTGCTTGATATCCATAAAAGAACGTCCTTTCTTGGGGCGCTGCCCCAAATGTTCCCAACATCCCCCATCATACTTGAATCATCCCAAAAAATCAATCCCGTTCGGCAGGAAAAAAGCGTGAAACCATCGAAATGTTTGCAGGGTATGGTGTTTAGGAGGTTGTTTATGAAACTCACTCGTCAGCAGGTGCTCGATCTGCTCGTTCGTGCCGAGGCCGCCGGTCTTCTGCCCGCCGATGGGCCGACCTCGCTGTTCGTCGCCCAAAAGCGCGGGGCTCCTCTTCAGCTTGCGGTCGCCGCGGCGGATTCCAAAATCGTCGTCCGCCAGAGCCGCCTGCCCTTTTCGCGCCCCCTCGTCTTTTCCAGAGCGGAACTGGCGCACCCCTGATTCTACATTCGATTTTATAATTGGAGGTTCTTTCCATGAGCAATTTTGAATTTTACACGCCCACCCACGTCTATTTTGGCCGTGACACCCAGCGGCAGGTCGGCGACCTCGTCCGCGCGCAGGGCTGCAAAAAGGTTCTGGTTCATTTCGGCGGCCAGAGCGCGCGCCGCAGCGGCCTGCTCGATCAAATCGAAGCGTCCCTCGATGCGGCGGGCGTCGCCCACGTCCAACTCGGCGGCGTCGTCCCCAATCCGCATCTGTCCCTCGTCTATCAGGGCATCGACCTGTGCAAAAAAGAGGGCGTTGATTTCATCCTCGCCGTCGGCGGCGGCAGCGTCATCGACTCCGCCAAGGCCATCGGCTACGGCCTGTGCATGGATGGCGACGTGTGGGATCTGTACGATCACACGCGCAAGGCGGAGGGCTGCACGCCCATCGGCGTGGTGCTGACCATCGCCGCCTCCGGCAGCGAAATGAGCAATTCCTCCGTCATCACCAAGGAGGAAGGCGGCATCAAGCGCGGCTATAACGACGAAATCTGCCGCCCGAAGTTCGCCATTATGAACCCGGAGCTGACCATGACCCTGCCGGATTACCAGACCGCCTGCGGCTGCACCGATATCCTCATGCACACCATGGAGCGCTATTTCACGCAGGGCGATTCTCTGGAAATTACGGACAGCATCGCCGAGGGGCTTCTGCGCACCGTCATGGCGCAGGCCGTCATCCTCCGCGACGATCCCAAGAATTACGACGCGCGCGCCGAGGTCATGTGGGCGGGCAGCCTCTCCCATAACGGCCTGACCGGCTGCGGCCACAGCGAGAGCGACTTTGCCTCCCACCGTCTGGAGCACGAGCTGGGCGGCATGTTCGATGTGGCGCACGGCGCGGGTCTCGCCGCGGTCTGGGGAAGCTGGGCGCGCTATGTCTACAAGAACTGCCTGCCGCGCTTCGTCCGCTTCGCGCGCAACGTCATGGGCGTGGAGGCCGGCCTGTCCGATGAGGAAACCGCCCTTCGCGGCATCGAGAACATGGAGGATTTCTTCCGCTCCATCCACATGCCCACCAGCCTCAGCGAGCTGGGCGTTCACCCCACCGAGGCGCAGCTTTGCGAGCTGGCGCGCAAGTGCAAGATTGCCGTCGGCGGCCTGCTCGGTTCCGCCAAACGTCTGGATGAATCCGACATGCTGGCGATCTACAAGATGGCCAATCACTGATCTTTGTTCGCCCCGCCGAAGTTTGCAAAGTGACAGCCGCCCGCTCACGCGGGCGGCTTTTCGCATTTTTCCATATACAATAAAGGGAAGCCGTTCCGCGCGGCTTCCCTTTTTAATGATTCGCTTAAAATTTATTCGCCCAGAATTCTCGCCTTGTTCAGCGGGAAGACCACGCAGCGCACATGTCCCTTAATCATCCTGCGCTCCAGCGCGCCGACCATCGGGCTGCGGCTGTCCTTGCTGTTGTTGCGGTTGTCGCCCATCACGAAGTAGTGCCCCTCCGGCACGGTGAACGGCCCGAAGTCCGTTTCGTTGGGCGTCATATCGAACTGCTGCTCGACGTGCTCGCCGTTCACATACAATTCGCCTTTTTTCAGCTCAATCGTTTCGCCCGGCAGACCGATCACGCGCTTGACGCGATACATGCCGTCGTCCGTGTTCGGGTAATCGCAGATCACGATATCAAACCGCTCCGGGTCGCCCATCAGATAATCAAACTTCGTCGCGATCATGAATTCGCTGTCTTCCAGCGTGTTGAGCATCGAGCTGCCATCCACGCGAACCGGCTCAAAGATGAACGTGCGCACGACGAACGCCAGCGCCGCCGCCACAACGAAAACCATCACCCACTCAAAAATCTCGCGCTTCAAGCTCTTTTTGGGCTTCTCCTTTTTCTTCTTGTTCTTCTTTTCCTGCTCCATGAAAAAATGCGCCTCGTTTCCTTGAATTTTTAATCCGTCTCGTTGGTGCCGCGAATCGGCTCCTTCGTGTGCTCAATCACCTTTTTCATGCGCTTGGTGAAATCCGCGCGATCCATCATCACAATGCGCCCGCAGCCCGAGCAGCGGATTTTGATGTCCGCGCCCACGCGGATCACCGTCCATTTGTCGCTGCCGCAGGGGTGGGTCTTGCGCATCTGCACCAAATCGCCCAACTGCAATTCGTCCATGCCTGCCGCCTCCTTTTGTGCGTCACCGCCCATTATAGCAGGGGCTTTTCCTCTTTTCAAGCATAAACCTCCGGCGGCAAAACCATTATATGCGCGTCGCGCCGAATTGTCAACTATATTTTGCTTTTTGCCAAATTTATCCGTCGTTTATTCCGGGTCGATTCGGTGGATTCTCTCGCGCAGCCGCATCATCTTTTCGTCCGTCTGATGGATCACGTCGGCACATTCCCGCAGCTCCCGCATGATGGCCTCGCTGTCCTCCACCTGCTTTTTATACTGCATATCGTGGTCGAGCGTCGCCCAGAAGTCCATCGCAATCGTGCGAATCTGGATTTCGCAGCGAACAGGCCGCACCTTGTCGCTGAAATACACCGGGATTTCGACGATCAGGTGATAGCTCCTGTATCCGTTGTCCTTCGGCACTTTGATATAGTCCTTGACCGTGATGATCCGAACGTCCTTCTGCCGCGCCAGCATCCGCGCGATTTCATAGATGTCGTCGATGTACGCGCACAGCACGCGAATCCCCGCGATGTCCGACAGGTGCTGCGTCATGTTGTCCACCGTCACCTCAAGCCCCATCTTCTTGAGCTTTCGCGCGATGGAGGACGGCTTTTTCAGCCTGCTTTCGATAAACTCGATCGGGTTTCTCCGATACCGCACCGTCATATCCTTAGAGAGCACCTCCAGCTTGGTGCGCATCTCCAAAATCGCGCAATGATAGCGCATCATCGCTTCCTGATAGAGCGCCTCTTGGGCAAAAACGTGCTCGCTGTCGGATGGAATGATATCCGTATCAATGGCCGTCGGGCCCCTTAATTCGTTATTTCTCATGGCCTTGCTCACCTTTACAGGCATTGTCGCCCATTTTTTTGATACGATAATTGTAACATATTTTCACCTATCTGTCTATCCGCTCTTTCCTTCGGTCATTTCCCCATTTTTTGTGCGCGCCGCCCGCCTTTGCGGTTGACGGGGAAACAAAGGATTTGATAAAATGAAGATATCATCCTCTACTCAGATTTGAAAAGAGTGAAATCGGCTGCCATGAACGGGCATTATCTGCTGGTCATGGGCGAAAACGGCGTTCAAAGTCTCAATACGCCTTCCAAAGAACTCACCATACTTTAACATCATTGTTCAGGAGGTACGGTTATGCTTTCATCTGATCCCCGTTACGGCAACTACCTGAAAATTTTGCAGGAGGAGCTCGTTCCGGCAACGGGCTGCACCGAGCCGATCGCCATCGCATACGGCGCGGCTAAGGCTCGCGAGCTTCTGGGCGTACTGCCAGAATCCGTTCTGGTGGAGGCCAGCGGCAACATCATCAAAAACGTCAAGAGCGTCGTCGTGCCCAACACCAACAGCCTCAAGGGCATCGAAGCGGCGGCTGCGGCCGGCATCGTCGCAGGCCAATCCGACAAAATTCTAGAGGTCATCAGCGAGGTAACGCCCGCGCAGCGTGCCGAAATTCGCGTGTATCTGGCCGATCACCCCATCGTCGTCAAACCTGCTGAAGGCGACAAAGTCTTCGATATCTTGATTACCCTTCGCGCCGGAAACAATCATGTCAAGCTCCGCATTTCGGATTATCACACGCATATCGTCTATATCGAGAAAAACGGCGAAGTGCTGTTTCAGAGCGGCGAGGTGCTATCCGACAGCGCGCGTGACATGTTGACGGATCGCTCCTGCCTGTCCGTAGAAGGGGTGCTCGACTTCGCCTCCACCTGCAATTTGGAAGACGTTCGGGCGCTGATCGAGCGCCAGATCGACTACAACTACGCCATCGCTGAAGAAGGCATGCGGCATAGCTGGGGCGCGAATATCGGCTCCGTGCTCAAGGAGCATTACGGCGTCGGCATCTATTCCCGCGCCCGTTATATGGCCGCAGCAGGCTCCGACGCACGCATGAGCGGTTGCGAAATGCCGGTCATCATCGTCTCCGGCAGCGGCAATCAAGGCATCACCGCCTCCGTCCCGGTGGTGGAATATGCCAAGGAATTGAACGTCAGCCGCGACCAGATGGTGCGCGCCGTGCTTCTTTCCGACCTGCTGACCATCCATCTCAAAACCGGCATCGGCCGGCTGAGCGCCTATTGCGGCGCTGTCAGCGCGGGATGCAGCGCAGGCGCCGCCATCGCCTATCTCCACGGCGGCGGATTCCGCGAAATCGCGCATACGCTTGTCAATTCGCTGGCCATTGTCTCGGGCATGATCTGCGACGGTGCAAAAGCCTCCTGCGCGGCTAAAATCTCCGCCGCCGTGGATGCGGGTCTCGTCGGTTACAGCATGTTCCGCAGCGGACAGCAGTTCCGCGGCGGTGACGGCATCGTTACCAAAGGTGTGGAGGAAACCATTCGCAACATCGGCCGCCTCGGTCGGCTCGGCATGCGTGAAACCGATCGCGAGATCATCCGCATTATGACCAATCAGCCCGCCTCCGAGGAGGCCGATTGAAGCGTCTTATCGTTCGGCGCATCAGCAGATGATACGATTGCTTCGCATCGTAAACCTTCGTCACAGGCTAGGCATCAAAACACAGGCGCGCCCCCGGCAGAAGAATCTACGAATCCGCACCGCTGAAGTTTGGACTCATCATCTCAATGCTCGCGTTATTCCATTTTCGCTTTATCGCCCTTGAGGAATATGCTATAATGGAACCGTATCATTTCACATGCCAAGGGAGAATCGTTTATGCCGCCGATTACCGTGATGATTAAGCCCGTATCCGGCGCCTGCAACATGCGGTGCCGTTATTGCTTCTATGCCGACGAAATGAAGCGCCGCGAGGTCGCCATATCCCCTCGCATGAGCGACGTGCTGCTCGACGTCACGGTGCGTCGCGTCATCCGTTCCGCCGATTCCGCCGTGCATTTTTTGTTTCAGGGGGGCGAGCCCACGCTGATCGGCCTCCCTTTTTTTGAGCGGCTCGTTCAGCTTGAGCAAAAATACAACACGCGCGCCCTTCGCATAACCAACGCGGTGCAGACCAACGGCTATGACCTTTCCGACGAAATGATCGCCTTCTTTGCCAAAGAACATTTTCTCGTCGGCGTTTCGCTGGATGGAACGGCGCAGACGCATGACCTGATGCGCCCCGACGCGGCGGGTCGCCCTACCGCGTCCGTCGTCCGCAAGACCATCGAGCGCCTGCGCGAGGCCGGCGTAAGCGTCAACGTGCTGTGTGTCGTCAACGGCGAAGTGGCCAGGCGTCCGTCCGAGGTCTTTGATGCGCTCGCTCCGTATGAATACATCCAATTCATCCCCTGCCTCGACGGCCTGGACGGGCAGACGCGGGATTACTCCCTGAGCGGCGAGGCCTATCTCGCCTTTCTGAAAGAAACCTTTGACCGCTATCATCTGGCTTACACCGAGGGACGCCCCGTCTCCATCCGCAATTTTGACAACTGGATCGCCATGCTCATGGGCATGCCGCCGGAAAACTGCGCGATGGTCGGGCGCTGCGGTCCGAGCCTCGTCATCGAAAGCGACGGAAGCGTCTATCCCTGCGATTTCTACGCGCTGGACGCCTGGAAGCTCGGCAGCATTTCCGACGATTCTCTCCGGCGAATGCTCACGGGTGAGCGGGAACAGGCCTTCCTCGCGGAATCCCTGCCCGTCCCCGCCGCCTGCCGCGCATGCCGCTGGTATTCCCTGTGCCGCAACGGCTGCAAGCGTGAACGTGTTCCCGAAACCGGGCTGAACCGTTGGTGCGGCGTACACGCCGCCTTCTTTGAATATGCCTATCCCCGTATGCGGGAAATGGCTAAGGCGCTCCAAAAAACAGACTAAGGAGCTGTCAAGCTTAAACCGAACATTTCAAGAAACAAATGTCTAAGCATTTTGG
>ERZ826220.2308-NODE-2308-length-16607-cov-3.449553_pt1 | contig 16607 bp, 12 predicted proteins | sample MGYA00519927_ERZ826220 | MGnify/ENA primary metagenome ERZ826220 (study PRJEB31778, sample SAMEA3449225) | human gut metagenome | biome: human gut; feature: human-associated habitat; material: faeces | place: United Kingdom | collected 2010/2012 ...
TTGTATTTCCGGGCGAAGTAACAGCCGGAGAAATCCTCGTTTCGACATTCCCTCCAAACCTCCCTTTGACAAAGGGAGGCTTTTTTTCGGCGTCCCCATGCAGTTGTATTTCCGGGCGAAGTAACAGCCGGAGAAATCCTCGTTTCGACATTCCCTCCAAACCTCCCTTTGACAAAGGGAGGCTTTTTTTCGGCGTCCCCATGCAGTTGTATTTCCGGGCGAAGTAACAGCCGGAGAAATCCTCGTTTCGACATTCCCTCCGAACCTGCCTTTGCCGGCGCTGCGCGCGGCTTCCGTTGCGGCGCCTCGGCACCCCGCAAGCGGGTGCGCTCGGCTGGCGACACGGGTGACAAAGGGAGGCTTTTTTCCGACGTCCCCATGCCGTCGTATTTCCGGGCGAAACAACAGCCGGAGAAATCCGTTTCCCGACATACACGAACCGTCCTCCTGCCAAAAGACGGGATTTGCCGCTGCCGCAACTTCCGTCGCATCAACGCACAACGACACGGGGAAAAGCGAAAAAACGATCCGAACGCTTGTTTTTTCGCACGAAACGCCCTATCTTTATCCCCAAGGTTAGTTAGGGCGGCTGCCCGTCCGATCATGCAACAGAAATGATTCGACCGTTTGTCCGACGACAAAACGGAGAGGGAACATAGTGTCTAACTCAAAAACGAAAAGCGTATGAAGAAATTTTTACTGTTGGCGATATGCGCACTGAGCGTATGTCTGACGGGATGCTCCGACAACGACACCCCCGAACAACTTCCCGATCCCGAACTGACGCTGGCGCCCGATGCCCCGATCGTATTTCCGGCAGAAGGCGGAAGCGTCGAGATCACCGTCACGACCAACATGGAGAGCTGGAACGCCGTTTCCGACCAGAAGTGGTGCAATGTCGCGGTCTCCGCAGGTAAATTCACGGTATCGGCCGTAGAGAACGAGACGCCGGAAGCGATGCCGGCCGCCACCGTGACCGTAACCGCGACATCGGGCGAACGCTCCGTCAGCCGCGAATTGCAGGTATCGCAGGAAGCGGGCAAGGAAAAGTACGCCGACCTGAGCCGGGAAGGTACTTCGAACTGCTACCTCATCACCGCCGCCGGCAATTACAGTTTCGACGCGACCGTGCGCGGCAACGGCGCCACGACCGAGGGGCTCGATGCGCCCACGGCCATCGCGGGCACGAGCGCCGCAGTCGTCTGGCAGAGCGCACCCGGTCTGATATCGGGCGTAACGCTGGCCGACGGCCGGATCAGCTTCAAGATCGCCGGACCGGGCAACGCCGTGATCGCCGTCAAGGACGGAGCGATCCTGTGGAGCTGGCACATCTGGTATCCCGAAGCCGAAGTCGCGGGGCTGAATTCGAAAACCGGATACGAGGTGATGAACATGAACCTCGGCGCGATGCACAACACCCCAGGCGACGTCGGCAGTTACGGACTGCTCTACCAGTGGGGCCGCAAAGATCCGTTTCCCGCAGCACCGACGCTGACCGGAACGACCGCCACCGTCGGTGCGCCGATCTACGACGGCGACAACAACGAAATCAAAATCACCAACTCGTCGCAGTCGAGCACAGCGGACAACAATCTCGCCTTCGCCATCGCCAATCCGACGGTCTGCCTCTCCAACTATGCACAATTCAACACCTCGCGCGACTGGTTGCAGGCCGACATGAGCAACGACGCCCTGTGGGGCAATCCCAAAGGCGCTGAACGCAACGAGACGAACGACTTCCTCAACAAGGGGGCCAAATCCTTCTACGACCCGTGTCCCGTCGGATGGCGCGTTCCGCCTGCCGACGTATTCCGCAACTTCACCGCATCGGGCGGCTACGCTTGGGTGATCGACGATTTCGATATCGCCGACATCAGCGGCGACGGTGCGAAATCGCTCGCCGACTACGACTACGGCTGGACTTTCAATCTGAGCGACAGCGCATCTTCCTACTTCCCCGCAGCGGCGCGCTTCGACGGCTCCTACGCCATGCTGATGGGCAGCATGAGCGGCTTGTGGGGTTCCTATTGGGGCAACGCACCCTACCCCGGCGACATGTTACAGGGCGGGGCCTACTCGGTGCTCTCGTTCCAGATCAAGGACACGGCCGGCAACGAGATGATTACCACCTCGCCCGCCGGCGGAGGTGCCCGCGCCGACGCCTACTCGGTGCGCTGCATCCGCGAATAAAGCTTTCGGATGCATTTACAACGGAATCGGGAGCCGAATGTCGGCTCCCGATTCCGTTTGCGGGGCGAGCTACCTGTCGGGAACGAACAGACGCGCGGTCTCCGCGCCGTCGAGGTATTTGCGCTTGAAGATATGGACGAAGAAGACGAACATCGCCAGCAGCAGCGGGCCGAAGATAACGCCCATGAACCCGAAAAGCGGCAGGCCGATGAGCACGCCGAGAATCGTCACGAGCGGATGCGTGTCGGCCATTCTCTTCTGTAAAATGAACCGGATCACATTGTCCGACTGCGTAACGACGAGCACGCCGTAGGCCATCAGCCCGACGGCGGCGCCCCAACTTCCCTCCACCGCGAGATAAGCCGCGAGCGGAACCCAGACGAGCGCCGTGCCGACGACGGGCAGAATGGTGGCGAAGCAGGTGACGACTCCCCAGAACAACGCGCTGGGAACGCCGCAGACGAGGTAACCCGCATAGGCGATCGACCCCTGCACCACGGCGATCAGCGGAATGCCGATCGCATTCGAGCGGACGATCATATAGATTTCGTTCGTCACGTTGCGTGCGACGGTGGCATTGAACGGAAGCATGGCCCGGCAATAATTCTCCATGCGGGTACCGCCGATCAGCATGAAATAGAGCACGAACAACAGCATGACGATATTGACCCCGAAACTGAAAATACCTTGCAGAAACGCCTGCCCGAATCGGGTGATCACGGCCACCATCGACGAGATGTTGCTGTCCTGCAACAGATCGTAACCGATCCGCAGGCGGATCTGTTCGGAGACATGACGGATCGAGGAGATCAGCGATTGGGGGTCGAGCGTGAAATCCTGTACCTTGTCGACGAACATCCACACGATACCGCTCAACGGAATCAGGAAGCAGACGATGGCTTCGACCAGCAGCACCGACGCCGCCAGACTGCGCCGCCACCGGCGGCGAACCGTCAGATAGCGCATCTGCCGCCGGAGCAGCACATAGATCGTCATGGCGCCGAGCAGCCCGCCGATATAGGGCGTCAGTTCGGCGAAGATAACCACACCCAATACCAGAATGATGACGAAGAGCGAATAACGCCAGTATTGTTCCTTGACACTTCTCATCCACCGACCCGTTTATCGTCCGGCATAAAAAGCAAGGAGTGTGCCGGTTTTCCGGCGACAGGGACGAAGAGGCACGCGACCGGTCTGCATCCGGACTCAAAAAAAGGACCGCCCGTTAAAAACGGACGGATCCTTTCCACGCCTCGCCGTTCTCCGGAGACATCCAGCCGGCGACGCTATAATTCAGGATTGCGATCGAAAAGGTATCCGACCGACAGCCGGAGACCTTCGAGCAGGAAGCTTCGCCCGTACACCTCCCCGTATTTCCAGCGGTCGCGCGCCAGATTGCCGATCAGACGCATCCGCTTCGTCCATGCGCCGCCCGGCGAATCGTTCAGGTGCCGGCGCTCGTAGAGGATATTGTCCAATACCCGGTCGGCGAGCGCCTGCACGCCGGCCGGCAGCGGATTCCGCGCGACGCCCAGATACCGGACGGAGAGGTCGGAGAGGATCTCCGCGAAACGCAGCAGGCGATCTTCGGCCGCGACCTTCCGGAACGCCGTCCAGTCGACCGCGTCGCCTTCGCGGTCGATAAAGACCGCCCAATCGCACAGATGCCGCAGGGAAATGCCCTCAGTCAGGAAATGCGACAAGGCGTGTTTGACCAGAAAAAGGGCATTGAAATCGGGCGGAGGGACGAGCAGCGCCGTTTCCGGTATGCAGGACAACGGTCCCTCCGCAAGCAATCGTTGAAGATGCCGCTCGAACCGCTTCGCCCGACGGCTTCCGCGAACCGCCGTACAGAACCGGTGGTTTTCGACCGTCAGCCCGCGGAATACGATATGGGAGTGTTTGTAGAAATCGCGTTTCACCTCGGCCCCGACCTGTTCGGCCACCCGATTGCCGCGCTCGTAATCGCCGCAAAGGAAACAATCCAGATCGCCGCAGGGCCGATGTTCCGGAACAGGGTACAACCGGCTGACGGCGAGCCCTTTCAACACGACGGTACGAATTCCCGCTTCGGCGTAGGCCGCAGCCAGTTCCGCTGCCCGGCGACGCTGCTGCCCGTACCGGCGTTCGATCCGCTCGACGTTGTAGGCCCAACGCAACCGAAGCTCCCTCGACGGCTGCGACTCCGGCGGCAACCGGCGAATCCCGTCCCAGACGAGGGCCGACACCCCCTGCGATGAGGCTGCGGTGTACAACTCCCGCCACCGGTCGTCCGTCAATCCGCCGATGTCCGGAGTGTCGCCGGAACGTACCCCGGCCCGCAACAAAGCGAACAAATCCATTCGTGCACGATCCTTCATCGTCCTAAAAGCGTATCATTAAATTTCCTCCTGCCGTCCGTTGCAAATCCTCCGCCGGCCGCATGGCGGAGCCGTTATTTCCCGATGGCCTTGTAGGTGAATCCTTCGGCGACCAATTCGGCCTTGTCGTAGATATTGCGCCCGTCGATCACCAGCGGATTGGCCATGACCTTTCGAATCACCGTCCACGAAGGGAGACGGAACTGTTTCCATTCGGTCAGCAGCACCAGCGCATCGGCATCGACGACCGCTTCATACATATCGCTGCAATAGACGACGGCATCCCCTACCCTGCGGCGGCATTCGTCCATCGCCGCCGGATCGTAGACTCTCACCGCAGCGCCGGCGCGTGTCAAGCGGTCGATCGCCACCAGGGCGGGCGCTTCGCGCATATCGTCGGTTTCGGGCTTGAAGGCAAGCCCCCACAGGGCGACGGTCCTGCCGCGCAGATCGCCCAACTCGGCCGCAAGTTTCCGTACGACGATCTCCTTCTGCCGTTCGTTGACGGCTTCGACCGCCTCGATGATCCGCATCGGAGAACCATACTCCCGTCCCGTGCGTGCCAATGCCCGCACGTCCTTCGGAAAGCACGACCCGCCGTACCCGCAACCGGCATAGAGGAATTTGTTGCCGATGCGCGCGTCCGTTCCGATCCCCTTCCGAACCATATCGATGTCGGCTCCGACCTCGTCGCAGAGATTCGCGATGTCGTTCATGAAGGAGATTCGCGTCGCCAGCATCGCATTGGCTGCATATTTGGTCATCTCGGCCGAAGGAATATCCATGAAATAGATTCGGAAATTGTTGACCAGAAAGGGTCTGTACAATCTCGACAAGAGCCGCTGCGCACGCTCCGACTCCGTACCGACGACGATCCGGTCGGGCGACATGAAATCCTTGATCGCCGCTCCCTCTTTCAGGAATTCGGGGTTCGACGCCACCTCGAAGGGGATTTGCACGCCCCGCCTATCCAACTCCTCCTGAATGACGGCCTTCACCTTCTTCGACGTTCCTACGGGAACGGTCGACTTGGTGACCAGAATCGTGTATTTATTGATGTTGCGCCCGAACGTACGGGCCACTTCCAGCACATAACGCAGGTCGGCCGATCCGTCTTCGTCGGGCGGCGTACCGACGGCCGAGAAGACGACCTCCACCTGATCCAGACAACTGCTCAGATCCGTGGTGAAATGCAGGCGTCCCGCTTCGACGTTGCGCCGAACCAGATCGTCGAGCCCCGGTTCGTAGATCGGAACCTCGCCCGACAGCAGACGCCCGATCTTCTTCTCGTCGATATCGACGCAGGTCACGTCAATGCCCATTTCGGCAAAGCAGGCGCCCGACACCAGTCCGACGTAGCCTGTTCCCACAATTGAAATATTCATGCGCGTTCGTCTTAGATTTTTCCCGTCAAACGGAGCGGCATTCTATCCTCCGCATCCGCTCCGCCGCAAGCGACGAAGACAAGCCGTTGACAAAGATACGAATAAGTGAGTGCAATGTCAAATTTATTTGAACATTGCCGAACGAGAGTATCTTCGACGAAGTCAAAGATACGAAAAGTCGGGCGCAGAAACAAGCGTCAGCTTGATTATGCCGAGACGGAGTATCTAAGACGAAATCAAAGACAGGCAATATATTCGGATTTCGATCGAACTTCCCGCACAACGCCGGCGATAAATCGATCGGAAGGAACGGGAACGGCGATACCGGACTGCATGATTCCGAATATTTCACTACCTTTGTCTTCCGATGAGCGAAATCGCCGACAAACTGATCGACTGGTACGGAGTCAACGGACGCGACCTGCCCTGGCGTCGGACACGCGACCCCTATCGCATCTGGCTCTCGGAGGTCATTCTCCAGCAGACGCGGATCGCGCAGGGGATGGACTATTACCTGCGCTTCGTCGCGCGGTTTCCCGACGTCGGCGCCCTGGCTGCGGCCGACGAAGACGAAGTGCTCAAACTCTGGCAGGGATTGGGCTATTACAGCCGCGCGCGGAATCTCCACGCCGCGGCCCGGCAGGTCGTCGAACGCTACGGAGGGCGGTTTCCCGCCGCCTATGCCGACGTGCGGTCGCTCAAAGGCGTGGGCGACTATACGGCGGCGGCCGTCTGCTCGATCGCCTACGACGCGCCGTGCGCCGTGGTCGACGGCAATGTCTACCGCGTGCTGTCACGGCTCTTCGACCTCGATCTGGCCATCGACACCGCCGAGGGCCGCAAAGCGTTCGCCGCGCTTGCCGACGAACAACTCGACCGGCGTCGGCCTGCACGCTACAACCAGGCGATCATGGATTTCGGCGCGCTGCAATGCACGCCCGCCAACCCCTCCTGCAACGACTGCCCGCTGCGGGACGAATGCCTGTCGCTGGCAGCCGGAACCGTAGCGGAACGCCCTGTCAAGGCGGGCCGGACACGGATTCGCCCGCGCTATCTGAACTATCTCCATCTGGAATGCGGCGGACGCATCGCCCTGCGGCGGCGACCGGAAGGAGACATTTGGCAGGGATTGTACGACCTGCCGGCGATCGAGAGCGACCGCCCGCTGGATTTCACGGAGCTGGCCGCCGCCCCGCCCTTCCGCGACATGTTCGGCACGCTTCCCTACCGGCTGGTGCGGACGATCCGTATGCCCAAACACCAGCTGTCGCACCAGACCCTCCACGCGGCGTATCACCGCCTCGCGCTCGACGCATGGCCCTCCGCTGCCGAAGGATGGACGCTCGTGCCGTACGAACAGTTGGAGGACTATGCGATCCCACGCCTGCTCGACCGCTATTTCGAGCGGATCGGCAACAGCGATACCTGATCCATGCGCCATTCCTATTTCCGTATTTTCTTAACGGTCTGCCGTATGAATCGGAGTGCCCGCGGCTGTGACGTGTTTCCGGATTAACCTCCGCCATGGCGAGGGCTTCGGGCAAAGCCAGCCTTGGCAGTCGTGCTTCGGCGGAGCTCCGGTGTAAAATTGGGAGATCGTCGCCAAAAAGAAACCGGCACCTCGAAGGTACCGGCTCCTTTGCTTTCCATATTCCGATCAGGCGTTCCCGCCTCTGTCGGAGGCATCCCCTCCGCCCTGTACCGCAGGCGCACCTTCGGCCGGCTTGCGGCCGCGCCGGCGATGACGTCCCCCGCGGTGACGGCGGCGTTCGGTATTGCGCCCTTCGACACCCTCCGTCCCGGCGATCGCCGGAGACGCTGCACCCGAATCCGGTACGGCCTCCCGCGGTGCCGCCTTCGGACGTTCGCCGGCGCGGCCGCCGCGTCCCTTCGCCTCGCCGCGACCTTTCCGGCCGCCGCGCCCCCGACGGTCGCCCGAAGCCGACGGCTCATACGCGGGGGCCTTACCGAGCTTCTCCGGCAACGGGAGCTTCTCCACTTCGCGCTCCATGAACTCCTCGATACGGCGGAACTTGCCCTGCTCCTTCTCGTTGACGAAGGTCAGCGCCCGCCCCGTGGCGCTCGCACGCGCCGTACGGCCGATGCGGTGGATATAATCCTCGGGGTCGTGCGGCACGTCGTAGTTGAGCACCAGGCCGATGTCCTCGATGTCGATACCGCGCGCGACGATGTCCGTGGCGACGAGGATTTTCACCTTGTTGTTCTTGAAGTTGAGCATCACCTCCTCGCGCTGCGCCTGCTCCAGGTCGGAGTGCATGGCCGCAACGTCGAGTCCCATGCGCTTGAGCGTATGGGCCAGCTCCTTGACCTTGAGTTTCGACGACGAGAAGATGATCGTCTTCGAGTCGGTCGGCTCGGCGAACAGCTCGCGGATGATGCCCAGTTTCTGACGCTCGTAGCAGATGTAGGCCGACTGGTCGATGGCTTCGTTGGGTTTCGAAATGGCGATGTTGACCTCGGCGGGATTGCGCAGAATGGTCTTGGCCAGTTCGCGGATCTTCGGGGGCAGCGTCGCCGAGAACATGATCGTCTGCCGTTCGGCGGGCATGTAGGAGATGATCTTCATAATGTCGTCCGAGAAACCCATGTCGAGCATGCGGTCGGCCTCGTCGAGAATCAGGTATTCGACGTGCGAAAGATCGACGCCGCTGTTTTGCAGGTGGGCGATCATGCGGCCCGGAGTGGCGATCACCACGTCGGCGCCGTTCAGCATGCCGTTTTTCTGGATGTCCCAGCCCTTGCCGTCGCCGCCGCCGTAGACCACCGTCGTCGAGAGGGGCGCATAATAGGAGAAGCCCTGGAACTGCTGGTCGATCTGCTGCGCCAGCTCGCGCGTCGGCACGATGATCAGCGATTTCACCACGTTGTCGGGGTTGCCCTCGATGAGCAGTTTGTTCAGCAGCGGCAGCGTATAGGCCGCGGTCTTTCCCGTACCGGTCTGGGCGCAGCCGATAATGTCGCGGCCCTCCAGAATCACCGGAATCGTGTGCTCCTGCACGGGAGTCATCTCGTGGAAATTCATATCCTCAAGACCGTCGAGGATTTCATCCTCCAGGTCGAGTTCATCGAAACGCATAAAACAGAAATTTTTAATTCTTAATTTTTCACTTTTAATTGCACGGTCCGGAAATGACATCTCCGAATAGCGTGGCCGGCGTGCAGCCCGTGATGCGAACCCTCACATAATCGCCGACCCGATGATCCCCGCGGTCGAAAACCACCACCTTGTTCTGCGAAGTGCGGCCCGACAGCTGGTTCCTGTCGCGCTTCGACTCGCCCTCGACCAGCACTTCGAACTCCCGGCCCACATCGCGCAGGTTGCTCGCATGGCCCAGCTCGTTTTGCAGGGCGATGATTTCGGACAGCCGGCGCGACTTCACCTCCTCGGGAACGTCGTCCCCCAGGTGCTTTTCGGCAAAAGTGCCCGGACGCTCCGAATACTTGAACATGTAGGCGAAATCATAGCCCACCTCGCGCATCAGCGACAGGGTTTGCAGGTGCTCCTCCTCCGTCTCGCCCGAGAAGCCCGCGATCAGGTCGGTGGTGATCGCACAGTCGGGCAGATAGCGGCGGATGGCGGCGATGCGGTCGAGATACCATTCGCGCGTATATTTGCGGTTCATGCGGCCGAGCATCGACGTGGCGCCCGACTGGGCCGGCAGGTGAATCGCCCGGCAGACGTTGGGCATCGAGGCCATGACCTCCAGCAGGCCGTCGCTCATATCCTTGGGATGCGAGGTGGCGAACCGCACGCGCAGCAGCGGCGAGACCGACGCCACGCGGCGCACCAACTCCGGGAAATCGACGTCGCCCATACGGTAGGAATTGACGTTCTGCCCCAGCAGCGTCACCTCGCGGTAGCCGTTTTCGAACAAACTGCGCGCCTCGGCGACGATGGTCTCCGCATCGCGGCTCCGCTCGCGGCCCCGGGTGTAGGGGACCACGCAGTAGGAACAGAAGTTGTCGCACCCCCGCATGATCGCCACGAAGGCGCTCACGCCGTTGCGGTCGAGGCGCACGGGGGCGATTTCGGCATAGGTCTCCTCGGTCGAAAGCAGCACGTTGACACCCTTGCCGCCCGCCTCGGCTTCGCGCACCAGGCGCGGCAGGTCGCGGTAGGCGTCCGGCCCGGCCACGACATCGACGCCCGCAGGTCCCTCGACCAGCTTCTCGCGCAGGCGTTCGGCCATGCAGCCGATGACGCCCACGACAAGGCCCGGATTCGCGCGCCGGTAGCGTTTCATCTCGGCCAGACGACCCCAGATGCGCTGCTCGGCGTTGTCGCGGATCGAGCAGGTGTTGATCAGGATGACATCGGCCTCGCCGATGCGGTCCGTATAGACATAGCCTTCGCGCTGCATGAGCGAAACGACGATCTCCGTGTCGCCGACGTTCATCTGGCAGCCGTAAGTCTCGATGAAAAGTTTGCGCCCGGCGCCCTCCAAAGGCCGTAATGTATTGACGTTAAATCCCAATTTTCAATTCTTAATTTTTAATTCTTAATTGGCGGAGCCTATTCCGCCTGTATCTCGTTTTTCTCGGGGAACTGCTTGAAGCCCTCCCCGAAGGTTTCGTAGGCATCCGTCACCACGACGAATGCCTTCGGGTCGATCTCCTTGATCTTGTGCTGCACGAGGCGCACCTCCTTGCGGCTCACCACCAGAAAGATCATGTCGCGCAGCGAATCGGTGTACATGCCCTTCGACTTGATGTAGGTGGCGCTGCGGTCGAGGTCGTCGATGATGAACCGTTTCAGCTCCTCGTGGTGGTCGCTGATGATGAACAGCAGCTTGTCGTACGACGCGCCGTCGAGCAGGTAGGCGATCACACGCGACGAGATGTAGATCGTGATGAGCGAATAGAGCGTCAGCATCCAGCCGTTCGCTGCCGCCTCGCCCGTGCCGATTCCGAAGCCGATCACGGCCAGTCCCGACAGCACGACGAACCCGTCGGCCAGCAGGATGCCCGTCGAGAACTTGATCCCGGCGAACTTCTGCAACAGCATGCCCACGATGTCCGTGCCCCCCGTGGTCGCCTGCTGCCGCACGACGATACCCTGCCCGATGCCGATCACCACGGCGCCGATGACGCACGTCAGCAGCAGGTCGTTCGAGAGGTCCAGCCGCCCGCCCAGCAGCAGCGAAGGGTCCAGCGACTCGACCGCCTCGGGATTCGGGTAGACCAGCCGCGTGAGCACGTTCATAAAGCCCGGCGTATAGAGCGCCGCCAGCACCGTGCGCGTGCCGAAACCGCCGCCGAAGACCAGCATGGAGATCAGCATCAGCGGAATGTCGAACATGTAACCGAACGTACCGACCTGGACCGAAGGGAAGATGTTATGCAGCACGATACCCATGCCGTAGACTCCGCCCGGCACGAACTTGTAGGGATTGACGAAGAGCACGAACCCCGCGCCCATGACCGAGCAGCCGAGGAAAATCAGAAACCACGAGCGCCACCACGCCCACGAGCCCATCGGTTCGAGCAAAGCCTTTGTGTTCATACATTAATTCATTTAATGTGCAAAGATACTAAATTCTCCGGAAATGCGGGATACGGCGGCGGTTTTTTCGCCCCCGGCTTTCACATACGGATTTTTTGACTATATTTGCATGAACAAGTTAACACGCGAAAAAGATGATTCTGACGATATATACGGCTACCACCATGATTATCATCGCCTATCTGCTCGGCTCGATTCCAAGCGCCGTATGGATCGGCAAGAAATATTACGGCATCGACATCCGCGAGCACGGCTCGAAGAACGCCGGAACGACCAACATGCTCCGCGTGCTGGGCCGGCGGGCCGCCCTGCCGGTCTTCGCGCTCGATTTCCTGAAAGGATTCGTGGCCGTGACGATCATCGAACTGATGCAGTACGACGACCTGATCGGACAGAACGACCTGATAAACCTCAAGATCGTCGCCGTGTTCGCCGCCGTGCTGGGCCATATCTTCCCGATTTTCGCCGGATTCCGCGGCGGAAAGGGCGTCGCGACGCTCGTGGGCGCCGTGACGGGCATCTATCCCCCCGTGGCGCTGCTGTGCTTCGGCGTGTGGCTGGTGATGCTGATGGTCTCGCACTACGTGTCGCTGGCCTCGATGGTCGCCGGATGCTGCTTCCCCGTCTTCACCCTCATATCGCCCAAAGTCAACGGATCGACGGCCTTCGTGGTGTTCTCGTTCGTGATCGCCATCCTGCTGATCTACACCCACCGCAAGAACATCGAACGGCTGAAGGCGGGAACCGAGTCGAAGACCTTCATCTGGAAGCCGCGGCGCGTGAAACTCGACGACGAGGAGCGGAAAAAGAGCGGCAAAGAGCACGATCGGGAATAACCGGCTCCGGACTTTTCGACGAAATTATCCGCATAAAAGGATAAATCCTGCGGCCGGCATACGGCAAAATAAATTTTTACGTTATCTTTGCGCCGCAATAAAGACCTAAAGCAAGCGTCATGTTACAGGAAAACCTGCTGAAAATATACGAAACGAGTTTTCGGGAGAATCGGGAGATGTCGGCGTTGACCGACTATTTCAAGGGCGAGACCTTTTCGTACTATGAAATGGCCAAGGAGATTGCGAAAATCCACCTGCTTTTCAAGAAAGCCGGGATCAAGCAAGGCGACAAAATCGCGCTCATCGGCCGCAACAACCCACGCTGGTGCATCACCTACATGGGAACCATCACCTACGGAGCAGTGATCGTGCCGATCCTCCAGGATTTCACCCCTGCGGACATCATCCATATCATCAACCACTCGGAAAGCCGCCTGCTGTTTCTGGGCGACAACTTCTGGGACGTGATCGAGGAGGACCAGATCAAGCAGATCGAAGCCGTATTCTCGCTCACGGACTTCCACGCGATCTACGAGCGCGACGGCAAGTCGCTCACCAAGTTCCAGCGCGACATCCTGAAGAATTACCGCTCGAAATATCCGCGCGGATTCAGCATAAACGACATCAAATACCCCGAAATTCCCAACGATCAGGTGATCCTGCTCAATTACACGTCGGGAACCACGGGATACTCGAAGGGCGTCATGCTCACGGTGAACAACCTGACGGGCAACGTGATTTTCGCCCAGCGGATGATCAACACCCAGACCGGCACCTTCTATTTCCGCAAAGGCGGGCGCACGCTGTCGTTCCTGCCGCTGGCCCACGCCTACGGCTGCGCGTTCGACTTCCTCGCGCCGCTGGCCGTCGGCGGACACATCACCCTGCTGGGCAAGATTCCGGCGGCGAAAATCCTGCTGGAAGCGATGGCCGTCGTGAAACCCACGATCATCTGCTGCGTGCCGATGATCCTCGAAAAAGTCTACCGCAAGCAGGTGCTCCCGATGCTGGAGAAAGGCCCCATGTCGATCGCCATGAAGATTCCGCTGCTCAATTCGGCCATCTACTCGGTGATCCGCAAGAAACTGATGGACGCCTTCGGCGGCAACGTCGGAATCTTCATCGTCGGCGGCGCGCCGATGAACCAGGAGACCGAATCGTTCCTGATGAAGATCAAGTTCCCGATCACGATCGGCTACGGCATGACCGAATGCGCCCCGCTGATCAGCTTCACCCCCGACAACGAGTTCAAGGCCGGTTCGTGCGGCCGGTTTCTGAAAGGACTGCTCGAAGTGAGGATCGACTCGGAAGACCCGCAGCGCGTGGCCGGCGAAATCCTCGTCCGCGGCGAGCACGTTATGAAGGGATACTACAAAAACGACAAGGACACCCACAAGGTCCTCGACGAGGAGGGATGGCTCCATACGGGCGACATGGCCACGATGGACCCCGACGGCACGCTCTACATCCGCGGCCGTTCGAAAACCATGATCCTCTCGGGCAACGGCCAGAACATCTATCCCGAGGAGATCGAGGACAAGCTCAACAACATGTACCTCGTGCTCGAATCGCTGGTGCTCGACGCCGGAAACGGCAAGATCAAGGCCCTCGTGGTCCCCGACTACGAACAGGCCGAGGCCGAGGGCGTGGACAAGGCCGACCTGCCGCAGATCATGCAGAACAACCTTCAGGAACTCAACGCGCAGCTGGCCGCCTACGAGCGGATCTCGGGCATCGCACTCTACCCCAACGAGTTCGAAAAAACCCCGAAACGAAGCATCAAACGCTATCTATACGAACCCTCGCTGTTGAACAAATAAGGCACAGGCAGGTAACCAATTGGATTCTCTATCCCAAAATTCTTCATAGTCACTGAATCCATTCTAACAATGAGGCGTCACTAATTAGTACGGTTACCTGCTTTCTTTCACACCCGGCTTCCGAAGAGCCGGGTGTTTTTTGAATCGGCGCGTCGCGGGCAAAGCTCGATGCGTCTCGGCAAAGCTCAAACAAGTTTGGCTTTGCCCGCGACTTTCACTATATTTGAAGCATGAAAATCCAGAAAAAACAAGCCATCGGTGAAAACCTGCTCTACGTGATGGTCTGGACGGCCATCATCCTGGTCCCGGTCCTCAACTCGCAGATGATGTCCGAAATGCACGTCAACCTGGAAAACGTGCTGACTGCCTGGAGGTATATCGCCCCCTATCTGATCATCTTTCTCATCCACAATGCCATCATCGCCCCGCGCTACATGCTCCGGCGAAAATACGGGAAATACCTCGCGAGCAACCTGGCGCTGATCATCAGCGTCTTCTGGCTGGTGCAGATCTACGAGGACCACCTCACGGACCACCTCCTCAAACAAAACGATCCCGAAGCGCTCGACGCCTACCGCAAAGCGTCGTTCTCCAATCTGGAGATGTACTGGAACGTGGTGCTGGGATTCTTTATGACCGGAGCCAACACGGGTATCAAGCTGATATACCAGTCGATGCGCGACGAACAGCAGATGGAGGCGCTCAAGCGCCAGAACCTGCAGGCCGAAATGGATTACCTGAAATACCAGATCAACCCGCACTTCTTTATGAACACGCTCAACAACATCCACGCGCTGATCGACATCGACACCGAGTCGGCCAAGAACGCCGTGATCGAGCTTTCGAAGATGATGCGTTACGTGCTCTACGAGTCGGGGCGCGAGATCATTTCGCTTAACCGCGACATCCAGTTCCTGAAAAACTACATCGAACTGATGCGCATTCGTTACACCGACGCCGTGAATATCAGCGTGGAGTCGCCCGGCAACCTGCCCGAACAACTGTCGATCCCGCCGCTGTTGCTGATCGTCTTCGTCGAAAACGCCTTCAAACACGGCGTAAGCTACAACCATCCGTCGTTCATCCGCCTGAAGATCGAATACGCCGACGGGCAGGTGACCAGCACGCTCACCAACAGCCGCCACGCCGCCCAGAGCAGCAAACACCCCGCGGGAATCGGACTGGAGAACGTCCGCAAACGCCTCGAACTGATCTACGGCGCGAAGAACTACTCGCTGGAAATCCGCGAGGAGGAGAAGACCTATACCGTAAAACTCGTAATCCCGACGCTCAATGCTTAAATGTATCGCCATCGACGACGAGCCGCTGGCTCTGCGTCAGCTGACAAGCTACATCTCGAAAATTCCCTATCTGGACCTCGTCGCAAAATACAACAACGCCCTGGAAGCGCAGCAGATGCTCGCGGGAGAGAAGGTGGACCTGATTTTCGTCGACATCAACATGCCCGACCTGAGCGGCGTGGAGTTCGTCCGCTCGCTGGTCGACAGGCCGATGGTGATTTTCACGACGGCCTACTCGGAATACGCTGTCGAAGGGTTCAAGCTCGACGCCGTGGATTACCTGCTCAAACCCTTCAGCTTTGCCGACTTCAGCCGCTCGGCGGGGAAAGCCAATTCGCTCTACGAACTGCGCCACAACCAGCGTGCGGGGGAACCCGAAGCCACTCCCGAAGCACTGCCCAAAGACAAGGAATACATCTCCGTGAAAGCGGATTACAAGGTTTCGCTGGTCAAGATCAGCGACATCGTGCACCTGGAAAGCGAAGGGGAGTACGTGCGGATGCACCTTGCCGACGGCACGACGATCACCACGCTTTTCCGGCTCAAGAACATGGAGGCGGCACTCCCGTCGGATATGTTCATGCGCGTGCACCGTTCCTATATCGTCAACCTGCGTTGCATCAAAGGCTATGTCCGCGGCCGCGTATTCCTCAGCGATACGGAATACGTCCCCATCGGCGAAAACTACAAGGAGAGTTTCCAGCACTACATCGAATCGAATTTCAAGAATTTATAGGGCCGAGAAATCGGGGAATCCCGACAACTGGACGTATTTGCCGTCGCGGTACTCGCAGCAGTAGTGCCGCAGGCCGTTGGTCAGGATCACGAACCGCGCCCCCAGCACCGAATTGTAGCGCACAGCCTGCGCCAGGGTTCGCTCGCCGATCCGGATTTCCGGCGCTTTGCATTCGGCCAGCACCAGCGGCTCGGCACGGTCGCCGACCACCACCACGTCGGCCCGCTGCGGCTGCCCGTTGACCGGCACGGCATATTCCTGCACGACGCGCTTGGGCAGCACCCCGCAGTGCGAAACGAGGTAAGCGATCAGGTGGCGCCGCACCCACTCTTCGGGGGTCAGCACGAGGTAAATACCCCGCAGGTCATCCCACACCTCGACCTGTCCCTCGCGGCGGCGGGCACGCAGCCGGATGGCAGGAAAATTGAGTTTGGGCAGCCCGGACATCGCAGTAT
>ERZ826220.2318-NODE-2318-length-16526-cov-3.246008_pt1 | contig 16526 bp, 11 predicted proteins | sample MGYA00519927_ERZ826220 | MGnify/ENA primary metagenome ERZ826220 (study PRJEB31778, sample SAMEA3449225) | human gut metagenome | biome: human gut; feature: human-associated habitat; material: faeces | place: United Kingdom | collected 2010/2012 ...
ATTTTATGATTGGCCTGCCCACCGAAACGGAAGACGATATTTTCGGAATTTCGAAGCTGGCAGACGAGGTGGTTTCCATCTACAAACACACGCCGAAGGAAATACGCAACAAAAACCTGCGGGTTACGGTGAGCGTTTCCTCCTTTGTGCCGAAGCCCTTCACGCCCTTCCAGTGGTTCGGGCAGAACACACAGGGACAGCTGTTTGAAAAACAGATGCTTTTAAAAGACGCAATCAAAAACCGCTATGTTTCTTATAACTGGCACGACTCCTCTTTAAGCATTTTAGAGGGCGTGTTTGCCCGGGGAGACCGAAGGCTTTCTAAAGTATTGGTTGAAGCGCACCGGCTGGGCGCAAAGTTTGACAGCTGGCACGAATTTTTTAACATGGAAACATGGCTAACCGCCTTTGCAAACACCGGCATTGACCCCTCATTTTATAACGAGAGGGAGCGCAGCTATGAAGAAATTCTCCCCTGGGATCACATTGACATCGGCGTCTCCAAAGCGTTTTTGATGAATGAGAACGAAAAGGCAAAGCGGGGCGAGCCAACCGCCAACTGCCGGGAAAAATGCGCCGGCTGCGGCGTCATTCCGTCTTTTGGAGGTGGGTTCTGTGGCTAAATTCCGCATTCAGTTTACAAAGTACGGGGACATGAAATATGTGTCCCACTTAGACATGATTCGCCTGTTTACACGCATGTTTCACCGGGCGGAGCTGCCCGTGGCATATTCCAACGGATTTAACCCCCACCCGAAAATGTCGGTTCTGCTGCCGCTGTCTGTGGGGTTTGAGTCGTCCTGCGAATATTTAGACGCCGAATTTGAAAAAAGCGTCAGCATGCTGGAGTGCTTGAAAAAATTAAAAACCGCAGCGCCTTTGGGCATGGAAATTCCCCAAATTTGCGAGTTGAACGAAACCAGCAGAAAAGCAAAGGAAATCCGCTACGCAAGTTATGATATCACCACAGACGCGAAAATAGATGCAGACAAACTGGAACGCTTTTTAGAGCGGGAAACCGTTGAAATTGTGAAAAAAACAAAACGCTCCGAGGGCGTGGCGGACATTCGGCCCGATATCATGGATTTGTGCCGGAAAGAGGAACACTCCTTTTCTGCAGTGATCTCCGCAGGCAGCAACGCAAACTTAAAACCAGATTTATTAATAGAGGCAATGAAAACATATATAGAAGAATTTCGTCCCCAAACGGTCAGCATTTGCCGCACGGGCATTCTAACGGAACGGGGCGAACCGATGATGTAGTTTTACATACCGAAACGGGGTGAACGAATTGACTGCGCGGCAGGCGGCACTTGAAATTTTAACGAAAACCGAAACAAATCACGGATATTTAAATCTGGTGTATATGGAGGTTTTAAAGGCGAACAACTTTTCGCCCTTAGACGCCGCTTTTATAAAAGAACTGGTTTTCGGCGTTTACCGAAACAAGCTTTATTTAGATTACATCATCCGCGCAAACTCTTCCCTGCGCCTGAAAAAAATTGAACCGACAGTATTAAACATTTTGCGGATGGGCGTTTATCAAATTTTGTTTATGGATAAAATCCCCGACCACGCCGCTGTGTCAGAGGCGGTTTCCCTTGCGAAAAAACGAAGCCGCGGCCGCACGGCGGGATTTGTAAACGCTGTTTTGCGGTCGGTGCTGCGAAGCGGCGGGGCTGACCTATCGCCCTTAAAAAAAGATACCGTAACGTATTTCAGCATAAAATTCTCCTACCCCGAGGAGTTGACCTCGTTTTTTCTAAGCACCTTTGGCAAGAGTCGCGCAGAGACGCTTTTGGCGGCAGGGAACGAAACACCGCCCCTCTGTGTTCGGGTAAATATTTTAAAAACAACCCGGCAGGAGCTGGCTGAAAAACTGCATCGCACCGGCATTGAAACGAAAGAAACGCCGTTTACCGACTGCGGACTGTATCTGTTTGGCGCAAGCGAGCAGGCAAGGCGGGAGTTTTCTTCTCTTTTCACTGTTCAGGACCAAAGCTCACAGCTTGCGGCACTCTCCCTTTCGCCCGAGCCGGGCGACACGGTGTTAGACCTCTGTGCCGCACCGGGCGGCAAAACTACGCACTTAGCAGAGCTGATGGAAAACCGCGGACAAATTTACGCCTCAGACCTGTATGAAAAACGGCTCCATGCCGTAAACGAGGCGGCAAAACGGCTGAGCATTTCCATAATAAAAACCAAACAGGCAGACGCGGCGAAGCCCAATCCTGCACTTAGACAGACTGCCGATAAAGTCCTGCTGGACGTGCCCTGTTCCGGGCTGGGTATTATCCGGCGCAAACCTGACATAAAATATAAAGAACACATTACTGACTTTGATGAAATTTTATCTGTGCAGCAGCAAATTTTAAACACGGCAAAAGAGTATGTAAAGCCCGGCGGCATTTTGGTTTACTCCACCTGCACCATAAACCCTTCTGAAAACTTAGGGCGCGTTCATGCTTTTTTAAAGGAAAATCCGAATTTTGAAATGGACGCAATGAAAAATCCCCACATTACCGGGGAAATGGCACAGCGGGCCAAAGCGGGATTTATCGAGCTGTTCCCGGACACGGATAACAGCGACGGATTTTTTGTTTGCAGGCTGAAAAAATTAAGATAGAAGAAAAGGCTAACCCATGAAAACAGATTTCAGAAACCTTACATTTGAAGAAACCCAGGCGCTTTGCAAGTCGCTTTCGCTGCCCGGCTACCGCGCCGGACAGATTTTCAGCGCCGTTTTTAAAACAAACGCGATTTGCGAAATTACCACCCTTTCTAAGGAGCTGAGAGAAACCCTTTCGGAACATTATTATATTGGAACCCTCACCTGCCAGGAAAAACAGGTATCGAAAAAAGACGGCACCGTGAAGTTTTTGTTCTGCCTTTCCGACGGCAGCCTGATTGAAAGCGTGTTCATGCGCTATCACCACGGCAACACGCTGTGTGTGTCCACCCAGGTGGGCTGCGCCATGGGGTGCGCGTTCTGTGCTTCCACAATCGGCGGCAAGGTGCGCAATCTCTCCGCCGCCGAAATTTTAGAGCAAATCTTGGCGGCAGAAAAGGAAACCGGCGAAAAAATCTCCAATATTGTGATGATGGGCATCGGCGAACCGTTAGACAATTTTGACAATGTGGTAAAATTCTTAAAAATTGTGAACCATAAAGACGCGCTGAATATCGGCTACCGCCACATTTCGCTGTCCACCTGCGGGGTGGTGCCGAAAATTTATGAGCTGGCAAGCCTGAACTTGCCAATTACGCTTTCTGTTTCGCTTCACGCGCCTTTTAACAATTTACGAAGCGAAATTATGCCCATCAACAAAAAATATCCGCTGGAAACCTTAACCGCGGCAATGACGCATTATATTCAAAAAACAAACCGGCGGATCAGCATTGAATATGCCTTGATCCGCGGCAAAAACGACAGCACAGCCTGTGCGGACAAATTGGCAAAACTGTTTTCCGGCGGGCTTTACCATATCAATTTAATTCCCGTGAACAACGTGCGGGAACGTGATTTTAAAAAAACAGAAAAACAGCATGTGGCGGCGTTTTTAAAACGGCTTGCCGAAAGGGGCTTAAATGCCACCGTAAGGCGGGAGCTGGGAAGCGACATAGACGCTGCATGCGGACAGCTCAGGAAAAAAGCAGCACGCATAGAAACAGACATAAATTAACGAGGTGATAAACGAATGGAAGTGAGTTCAGCTACAAGCGTCGGACGCATCCGTCCTCTAAACGAGGATTCCTATTTTGTGTCCGAGCCTGACCAGTCCGGCACGGTTTTGGCCATTGTTGCCGACGGCATGGGCGGCCACAACGCAGGCGAGGTTGCCAGCGGCAAGGCCGTGGGAATTGTGCAGAAGGACGTTCTTGGAAAATGCGGCAAAAATGCAAAAGACGTTTTGGTAAAAGCCGTAAACGACGCCAACCGCGAAATTTATGAAATGAGCGTAAACGCCAGAAATCTTTCGGGCATGGGCACCACCATGACGGCCTGCGTTGCGGAGGAACACAACGTGACCGCGGTTCAGGTGGGCGATTCCAGGCTATACTTAATCCGCGGGGAGAAAATTACGCAAATTACAAAAGACCACTCCCTGGTGGAAATGCTTTTAGAAAACGGCAAAATCACGAAGGAGGAGGCACGGCGCCATCCCCAGAAGAACATCATCACCCGGGCGCTGGGCGTGGACTACCGCCTCGACCCCGAGTTCACCAGCGTGCCGGTGCAGAAGGGCGATATGCTCCTGCTCTGCACCGACGGCCTCACCAACGTCCTGCCCAAGGAAAAAATCGAGGAAATTTTCACCAAGGGCGGGTTCTACGACATCCCCGACCGGCTGGTGGACGCCGCCAACGCGGGCGGCGGCCCCGACAACATCACCGCGCTGCTGCTGGGCGTGGAGCCGCTGGAGGTGAAGCATGGATAATCTCATCGGCAAGACGCTGGACGGGCTCTACACCATTCAGGAGCTCATCGGCGCAGGCGGCATGGCCAACGTCTACAAGGCCGTGGTCTCTGCCCCCGGCGGGCCTGTGCCGGAAGGCACGGTGGTGGCCGTCAAGGTGCTGCGTCAGGAGCTGATGCACGACCCCGACCTCGTCCGCCGCTTCAAGAACGAGTCCAAGGCCATCTCCCTGCTCAACCACCCCAACATCGTCAAGGTCTACGACGTCTCTGTCAGCGAAAACTTACAGTATATCGTTATGGAGTGCGTGGAGGGGATGACCCTCCGGGAGTACCTCAACGAGCGGGGCGGCAAGATCACCAGCCGGGAGACCGTCCACTTCATCGCCCAGATCCTCCGCGCCCTCGACCACGCCCACCGCAACGGCGTCGTCCACCGGGACATCAAGCCCCAGAACATCATGCTGCTGGACAACGGCCAGCTGCGGATGATGGACTTTGGCATCGCCCGCATCTCCCGGGCCGAGAACCAGATCCAGAACGGCAAAAAGGCCATGGGCAGCGTCCACTACATCAGCCCCGAACAGGCGAAGGGGGAGGAGACCGACCCCAAGAGCGACATCTACTCCGTGGGCGTCATGATGTACGAGATGCTCTCGGGCAGGCTGCCCTTCGACGCCGACGACATGGTGGAGGTGGCCCGCAAGCAGATACGGGACACCCCGAAGCCGCTGGCAGAGCTTGCCCCGGACGTGCCGCTGGGCCTCGTGCAAATCACGGAACGCGCCATGGCGAAGCTGCCGGTCAACCGGTATTCCAGCGCCGCAGAGATGCTGGGAGCACTGGACGCCTACGTGCAGGACCCCTCCGTCACGTTCCAGTATCAATATGTAAAGGAAGAACCTGAAAAGGTGGTGAATGACCCCATGCCGCAGAAACGCAGCATCCGCAGACCCCCGGAGAAACCGGCGGCGAATCCCGCCCGCCCCAAGGCCGGGGCGAAAAAGAAGAAGCGCAGCGCCTTTATGCCGGTGCTGCTGGGCATCACGACGGCCTTTGCGCTGGCCTGTGCGGCCCTGTGCTGGACCATCCTGAACGATTCCAGCAACATCATGACCGACCGTTCCGACATCGTGCTGAGCGATTTCAGCGGCATGACGCAGGACGAGGTGAACGCCTCTGAGCAGGTGGCCTCCGGTCAGGTGGTCGTCAACTGGGAAGAGGAGTACAACAACGACTACGCCGCAGGCTATGTCTACAAGCAGTCGCCGGTGGCGGGCCGCACCGTCCGCGAGGGCCAGAGCGTGACCCTCACCGTCAGCCTCGGCATCCACTACGTCACCGTCCCCGACCTGACCAACTATGTGCAGGCCGACGGCGAACAGCAGCTGAAGGACTTGGGCGTGTCGGTTCTGGTCACTCAGGCCGTGGATGAGTCGGTGGCCGCAGGCTCCATCATCCGCACCGACCCCGCCGCAGGCAGTCAGGTGGCCGCAGGCACCACGGTGGTGATCTACGTCAGCCGCCCGCAGGTGGCCACCACCACCAAAGTCCCCAGCCTCATCGGCATGAACGTGAACGACGCCCGTACTCTGCTGGTGCAGCGGAAACTGGGTCTGGGCAGCCAGACCGAGCAGTACAGCGACCAGCCCGTGGGCAGCATCATCAGCCAGAACCCCGGCGAGGGCGCATCGGCCAAGCTGAACACCCGCGTCAGCGTCGTGGTCAGCGCAGGCCCTGAGCCTGCGCCGGAACCCGAAGCACCCAGCGAGAGCACCGCCAGCAGCGACGGCTCCGGCGGCTGGTTGGGCGGCCTCTTCGGGGGCAGCAGCTCTTCCAGCGAGAGCACCGGCGCCAGCTCCTCTTCTTCCACCGGCGGCGGTCTCAGCGACTGGTGGACGTCCTGGCTGGGCTAAAGGAGAAGGTATGACAGGTTATATCACAAAAGGCATCGGCGGATTTTATTACGTTAAGACGTCGGAAGGCATCGTGGAGTGCAAGCCCCGGGGCATCTTCCGCAAGCAGAAGATCACCCCCGTGGCGGGCGACGTGGTGACGCTGGAGACCGAGAACGGCGCGGCGGTCATCGCGGGCATTGCGCCCCGGCGGAATGTCTTCGTCCGCCCGCCCATGGCGAACCTCGACGTGCTGTTCCTCGTGGCAAGCACCACCCAGCCCACCCCCAGCACCCTCGTGCTGGATAAGCTCTCGGCCATCGCGGTGGACAAGGGCGTCCAGCCCGTCATCGTCTGCACCAAGGGCGACCTCGCCGAGGCGGAGTTTCTGCGCAGCGCCTACGAAAAATCGACCCTGCCCTTTATCCGCATCGACTACGCCACCGGCGAGGGTCTGGACGACATCAAGCACTGGATCAATGGCCGTCTCTGCGCCTTCTGCGGCAACTCCGGCGTGGGCAAATCCACCCTGCTGAACGCCCTCCTGCCCGACGTGGAGCGTCAGACCGCCGCCATCAGCCAGAAGCTGGGCCGTGGCCGTCACACCACCCGCGAGGTGACCATCTTTGAAGCCTTCGGGGGCCGCATCGCCGACACCCCGGGCTTCGCCAGCCTCGAGGCCAGCCGGGCGGGCTTCATCCCGAAAGAGGGTCTGGAACACGCCTTCCCGGAGTTCGGGCCTTACCTCGGCGCGTGCCAGTTCACCGGCTGCTCCCACCGCTCCGAGAAGGGCTGCGCCGTCCGCGCCGCCCTCGCGGAAGGCAAGCTCTCCCAGACCCGCTACGACAGCTACTGCGCCATGTACGATGAGGTCAAGGATGTGAAGGAGTGGCAGAGGAGGGGATGAACCTCTCCGTCACGGCTTACGCCGTGCCACCTCCCCTACCGAGGGGAGGCCTTGGCAGTCCCCGCAAAGTGAACGGTTTCGCCAGAGGCTCCCCTACTAGGGGAGCTGTCGAGCGTCAGCGAGACTGAGAGGTTGTACTAAGACGGGCCTGCCCGTGTGCGTGGCTGATGATGAAGAGGCTGCTCCTGTTCTTTGAGACGAGAGGAATAAAACGATGATCACCACTGATGAACTGAAAGTACAGCTGGCTGAATACCACACCGCTGTAAAAGACTTGGAGGAGGCGCTGGCCATCGACGCTTCCCGCAAGCGCGTGCAGGAGCTGGAGCACACCATGTCCCGCCCCGGCTTCTACGACGACGCTGAGCTGAGTAAGAAGGTCTTCGACGAGGTGGGCGACCTGAAGGGCAAGCTGACCCGCTTCGAGAAGCTGCAGGGCCTGTACGATGACGCAGAGACCATGCTGGTCATGCTGGACGAGGAGTACGACCCCGAGATGGTGCCGGAGGCCGAAGAGGCCGTCAACGCCGTGGGCAAGGCTGTGGACGAGCTGCAGCTGATGACCATGCTGAACGGTGAGTACGACCACAGCAACGCCATCCTGACCTTCCACGCCGGTACCGGCGGCACCGAGGCGCAGGACTGGGCCGAGATGCTCTACCGCATGTACAACAAGTGGGCACAGGCACACGGCATGACCGTGGAGGTGCTGGATTATCAGGACGGCGACGAAGCCGGTCTGAAGAGCGCTTCCATGATGGTCAAGGGTGCCAACGCCTACGGCCTGCTCAAGAGCGAGAACGGCGTCCACCGTCTGGTGCGCGTCTCTCCCTTTGACGCCAACGCCCGCCGTCAGACCAGCTTTGCTTCGCTGGAAGTCATGCCCGAGCTGGACAACACCATCCAGGTGGACATCCGCCCCGAGGACATTGAGATGCAGGTCTACCGCTCCTCCGGTGCCGGCGGCCAGCACATCAACAAGACTTCTTCCGCTGTCCGACTCATCCATAAGCCCACCGGCATCGTGGTCAACTGCCAGACCCAGCGCAGCCAGTTCCAGAACCGCGACTACGCCATGGAAATGCTGAAGGCAAAGCTCTACCAGATCGCCAAGCAGCAGCACATGGATAAGATCGACGACATCAAGGGCGTGCAGAACGAGATCGCATGGGGTCACCAGATCCGCAGCTATGTGTTCATGCCCTACACCATGGTCAAGGATCACCGTACCAACTACGAGACCGGCAATGTCGATGCCGTGATGGATGGTGATCTGGACGGCTTCATCTTTGCTTACCTCAAGGCCGCCAGCCGCGGGGAGCTGCAGGATACCTAAAATTTATCATAAAATGTCAGAGGGACCTCGCCATTGGGCGGGGTCCCTCTTTTGATTACAGGTGCAGATATTTTCCGGTGATGCTGGCGGGATCGGCGGCCACCTGCTCCGGTGTGCCGCAGGCCACGATGCGTCCGCCGCTCTCGCCGCCGCCGGGGCCGAGGTCCACGAGATAGTCGGCGTTTCGGATCACATCCAGATCGTGCTCAATGACCACCACAGTGGCCCCGCTGTCAATGAGACGCTGGAACACGCCCAGCAGGGTGCGCACATCCAGCGGGTGCAGGCCGATGGTGGGCTCGTCGAATACAAACACGGTGTCAGCCTGCCCTTTGCCCATCTCGCTGGCGAGCTTGAGCCGCTGGGCCTCCCCGCCCGAAAGGCTGGGCGTGGCCTCGCCCAAAGTCAGGTAGCCCAGCCCCAGGCTGGAAAGGGTCTGCAGCCGGCTGGCCACCAGCTTGAGGTCGGCACAGGCGGCAAGGGCTTCGTCCACGCTCATCTCCATCAGGCGGGGCAGGCTCTCGGCCTGGGTGCCGTCCTTCCGGGTGCGGTAGAGGGTGGCGGCATCCTTTTGGTAGCGGGAGCCGCCGCAATCCGGGCAGGTGATCTCCACATCCGGCAGGAACTGGATGTCCAGGCTGATGGTGCCGGTGCCGTCGCAGCCGGGGCAGCGCAGGCGGCCCGTGTTGTAGGAAAAATCGCCCGCCTTGTAGCCCTTCTCCTTGGCAAGGGGAGAGCGGGCGTAGATCTTGCGCAGTTCATCGTGGACATTGGCATAGGTGGCCACCGTGGACCGCACGTTGATGCCGATGGGTGTTGCGTCAATGAGCTTGACCTGCGCAATGCCCGGTGCCGTGATGCTTTCCACATGGGCGGGCAGAGCTTCGCCCTTGGCGGCGGCCTCCAGCGCGGGGATCAGGCTTTCCAGCACCAGCGTGGTCTTGCCGGAACCGGACACGCCGGTCACCGCAATGAGCCGTCCCTTGGGCAGCCGGACTTCCAATGGCTTGACGGTGTGGATGGCCCGGGTGCGCAGGGTGATGGTGCCCAGCGCAAAGAGCTCCGCCTCCGGGGTGCGGGTGCGGGCCGAGAGGGTGTGCAGGTCGGCAAGGAAGGGCCCGATGCGGGAAGCCGGGCTTTGGGCCACCTGCTCCACAGTGCCCTGTGTCAGGATGGTGCCGCCGTTTTCACCGGCACCGGGGCCCATCTCAATGAGCCAGTCGGCATCCCGCAGGATCTCAGTGTCGTGATCCACCAGCACAATGGAGTTGCCGTCCGCGATCAGATCGTGCATCACGCCCCGCAGGCCCTCGATGTTGGAGGGGTGCAGGCCGATGGAGGGCTCGTCCAGCACATAGAGCACGCCGGTGGTGCGGTTGCGCACCGAGCGGGCCAGCTGAACCCGCTGGCGCTCCCCTGTGGAAAGGGTGGCAGCCTCCCGGTCAAGGGAGAGGTAGCCCAGCCCCAGATCCAGCAGGCGGGCGGCGGTGGCCTGAAAGGACTCGCAGATGCTCTCAGCCATGGGGCGCATCTCCACGGGCAGGGAGGCGGGCACCCCCTCCACCCACTGTACCAGCGTGTCCAGCGTCATGCGGCAGGCATCGGCCAGCCCGATGCCCCGCAGCCGGGGAGCCCGGGCCGCGGCGTTCAGGCGGGAGCCGCCGCACGCGGGGCAGGGGCCCTGCTTCAGGAACCGTTCCACCCGCTTCATGCCCTTTTCATCCGTCACCTTGGCAAGAGCGTTCTCCACGGTATAAACGGCGTTGAAGTAGGTGAAATCCATTTCACCGGCCGCGCCGGTCTTGCTGTTCTGGTAGAGCAGGTGCACCTTTTTGGCGGGGCCGTGGAACACCATGTCACGCTCTTCCGGGGTCAGCTCCCGGAAGGGGACGTTGGTGCGCACGCCCATCTTTTCGGCGATCTCCTTCATCAGCGACCACATCAGGGTCTGCCAAGGCAGCACCGCGCCCTCGTTGATGGAAAGGCTCTCGTCCGGCACCAGAGTGGATTCGTCCACCACCCGCACGATGCCGGTGCCTTCGCAGTCTGGGCAGGCCCCGGTGCTGTTAAAGGCGAACTGCTCCGCGCCCAGCACCGGCACCTGCGCGCCGCACCGGGGGCAGTAGAGCGGGATCTCAGCCGCAATGTTCAGGCTGGGCGGCACCATGCAGCCGCAGCTGGGGCAGGGGTAGTGGGAGAGCCGGGAGAACATCAGCCGCAGGCTGTTCAAAAGCTCGGTCATGGTGCCAAAGGTGGAACGCATTCCGGGCACGCCGGGCCGCTGGTGGAGGGCCAGTGCGGCGGGAACATAGCGGATCTCGTCCACCTGCGCCTTTTCGGCCTGGGTCATCCGGCGGCGGGTGTAGGTGGAAAGGGCCTCCAGATAGCGGCGGGAACCCTCGGCGTAGAGGACCCCCAGCGCCAGCGAGGACTTGCCGGAACCGGACACGCCCGCAATGCCGACGATCTTGTGGAGCGGCACATCTACGTCGATGTTCTTCAGGTTGTGCACCCGCGCGCCCCGCACCCGGATGGCGGCGGGGAGAGCGGAACTGGATTCGTGGTTCATCGTGTCTCCTTTCTCTGAATGGGGTCACAAAAGGCTCCCTCACAGGGGAGCCGGAAAGATCATAAACCGAGAGGATTGAACCGCTGGTGTTCGAGCTGGTCGATCACCGCCTGCGCTGCCGGTGCAATGGGGGCGGGCACTGCGGCGGGGCGGCTGAGGTAGTAGCCCTGCAGCAGGTCCACGCCCAGACCGATGACGGTGCGCAGCTGGGCCTCGGTCTCAATGCCCTCGGCGATGAGTTGCATACTGCGGGCGTGTGCGTAAGCCACAATGTTGGAGACGATCTGCTGCTTATCACGGTCGGTGTCGATCCCGCGCACAATGGAAATGTCGATCTTGATATACCGGGGCGAGAGCTCCAGCAGGTTCAGCTCGTTGCTGTAGCCGCTGCCGTAGTCATCCAGTGCAAAGGAGCCGGAGAAGCCCGGAACGTTCCGCTTCCGTTCCAGACATGCGCGGTCCAGATCTTCCTGTTCGGTGATCTCCACCACCAGCCGCTTGAGCAGCTCGGGGTAGCGCTGAGTATATTCCTCCACATCCTCAACCGTCAGGCTGACATTGGCGATGGAGTTGATGAAGAGCAGGGCATCGCTCTGGAGCAGGCCCTGTGCCTGCATGCGCTGGAAGATCTCGCTGGAATGGAACACAGTGATCCGCTCGATCTCATACAGGCGGCCTGTCTCATGGGCCAGCTGCATGACCTGAGCGGGGGAGTGCAGGGTAGGCAGATCGACCCGCATGAGGGCCTCGTAGGCTGCGACCCGGCCGCTGCGGGCAGAGTAGATGGGCTGGAAGTGGTAGGACACCAGCTCCTCCTGCAGCAGGCGCTCAAAGTCCTGCTGGGTCTGGGCGGCGTATGCCTCCTGATGGTAGCTGCCGATATCAAAATCACACATGCGGCCCTTGTGGGAATGCTTGACCTGATACATGGCAAAGTCGGCATATTTTTTCAGGGTGAGCAGGTCGTGGCCGTCCGTGGGGTACCAGGCAATGCCGCCCGAGATGCTGATGTGCAGCTGCTTGCCGTTGGGCAGGATGGACACGCTGCGCTGCAGGGCGGCACTCAGCAGCTCCAGCTGGGCGCGGAGCTGCTTCTGATCCTGGTAGCCATAGAAGAAGATCAGGAATTCATCGCCCGAAAGGCGGGAGCAGATGGTGTTGGCGGGCGTGTTGGCCGCAAAGCACTGGCCGGTCTGGCGGATGTACTGGTCGCCCCAGTCGTGGCCGTAGGTGTCGTTGATCTGCTTGAGGTTGTCCAGATCCATCATCAGCAGGGCGGCACAGCCCAGCTTTTCGGGCTGCTGGAACAGCGCGTCACAGGCGCGGTCAAAGGCACGGCGGCGGTACAGGCCGGTCAGGGTGTCGTAATCGCGCTCGTGCTCAATGCGCTGCTGCTCCAGCACCGTGGTGGTCATATCTTCAGCCAGACCCACCTCGGAGGCGCTTTCGCCCAGGATATGGGTGACACGCAGGGTGATGTAGTGGGTGCTGCCGTCGGGCTGGGGGATGGCAAAGACCTTGTTGTTGGCCGGGGACAGGCGGTAGAACCACCGCTGCTCCAGTGTGCCCATCAGGGCGCGGAAAGCCTTTGGCGTGAGCGGATCTGGCTGCTCCTGTGCAAGGCCCAGCATGGAGAAGAAGTTATCAGTCACATAAACGCTGTCATCGCGCAGCTCATAGCCGCCCAGCTCCGCACTGGCCAATTTCATAATGCGCAGAAAGCGGGTGGAGGAGTCCAGCACGTCTTTGCTCAGCTGGGTAAAGGCAGAGGAGAACTGATCCAGCTCCCGGATGCCGGTGGCGGACAGATGCGGGATGGCGGAGGAATCCGCTTCGGCAGCGGCTACCTCGGCCGAGAGCTTGGCAACGGGCCGGGCCAGCCGCCTGCTGATCAGCCAGCTGCAAACAAAGCCAACGGCCAGCGTGATCAGCATGATGAAGGAGAACAGCTGCTGCAGCCGCTGGGCGAAAGCAAAGAGCTGCACCGCGGGAACGGAGCCCACGAGAAGCCAGTGCTTGCCCGAGAAAGGGGCGTTCCGGCTGTAGAGGTTCAAGGGGGAGACCGAAGCAATGTAGAGGGCATTGCTGAAGAGGTAGCGGTGGGTATGGGCACTGTGGAGGCGCAGCGTAAGGCTTTCGTCCGCAGAACCCGGCTGCCCGTCGCAGTGGGAACGGAGCACCGGACGCAGCTGCAGTTCAGAGGCAGAGAGCTCCTCCGTATCGGTCACGGCAAGAAAATAGGTGCCGTTGTTCTGCAGCTCAGAGCAGGGCAGGTTCTCCCACAGGTAGTCGGCCAGCAGTTCCACGCCGATCACGCCGTAAACGGTGCCGTCCGGCAGGATCAGGGGCTGGCTGTAGGCAATGGCCTCGTGGGTGTCCCCGGGCACCAGATAGGATTGTGAGGTCCAGTGGCCATAATCGGAGGCGGCAAGGCTGGCTCCGTCTTTATAGGCGGCCTGGAAAGGGGGATAAAGGAAGCCGCGATTTCCCAGTGCCCGGTAACGGATGGCGGGGGACCAGCTGTTGTCCGTGGCAATGGAGAGGGACTGCACCAGCTGGGCCGGTGCCCGCACAAAGGTCAGGTCGGCGTTGCGCTGGGAGGGAGCGGCATCCGGGTCAAGATCCCGCAGGTAGATGGCGGGCATGAGGCTGTCCTGCTTCCGCTTGTCCAGATCATGGGTGTTCAGGATAAGGAACACGCCGGTCACCGACTTGATGCGCAGGGTGTTGATGAGCTCCGGCGCGGCGGCTTCCAGCAGGGGATAGGCCGCGTCGCTGCTGCTGTCCAGCGTGCTCAGGCTGATCTCTCCCTCGTCCAGAAGCTGCTGGGTCAGGCCATTGATGGCATCGGAAAGGCTGGTCAGCTCCTGTGCATCGTGGAAGATGGACTGAAGATACCGGCTGCGGTTGTCCACCTGCATGGCAAGGATATCCTCGGCGTTCTGGTTCAGCTGGGGGCCAAGCCGGGTGACGTGGACAGCAAAGGTCAGCAGCAGGAACTCCACCGCCAGCACAGCCAGCAGGGAGAAAAGGATGGTGCCGAAGATAGAATGGCCCGTCTGAGGGGCCTTCTGGCTGTGCGGCTTGCGGTTCTGCATCTGAGAGTCTCTCCTTTTGTGGTTGTTCCAAGGGCATCTCAGCCCGCAAAGGCGCTGAGAGCGGCCAGAGTCTGGTCGTACCAGGCATCAAAATAGGCATCGGTCAGGAACTCGGCTTCGGCATCCTCGGGGGTCTGCCCGGCAGCCAGCCGCTCCAGCACCGTGGCACGGTCGGCAGTGACACGATCCTCCAGCGCGTACTGCAGGGTATTGCGGGCGCGCAGGGCATCCGGGAAGGCATGGGTGGTGTAGAGCTTGCTGCGATCGATGGCATCAATGGACAGGCTCAGCACCTTGCGGATACTCTCGGAGACCGTCAGGCCGCTGTTCTCAAGGGCAGATATGCTGTTGGCGGCATAGGTCACGGGCATATAGCCGGACTGCACCGAGAACTGCAGGTTGTTTTCCGGCTGGGTGAACCATTTCAGAAAGGCAACGCAGGCACTGATCTCGTCCTCGGTGCCCGGGATGACTACCATGCCGGCCCCCTGCTGGACGGCCACCGGCTCACAGCCTGCAAAGCTGGGGCAGGGCAGCGCGGCCATCTCGATGCCGTGGCTCTCGGTGTCGCTGGTCAGCACCTGGGTGGGGAAGAAGGAAGCACTGGAGGAGGAACCGACATAGGCCAGCAGGCTGCCGATCTTGATATCGTCGCTGCGGAACTTGCCGCTGGCACTGCACCAGCCCTTGATGTAGGGGACATAGTAGTTATCCCACAGCTTGCGGAGGGTCGGCTTGTCAAAGTGCAGGGTCATCACGCCGTTCTCGGCATCAAAGATGGTCGTACCCAGTTCCTGTGCGCCGCAGAGCAGGTAATTGGTCAGCGCGTCGCGGCCATACAGGGCCTTGCCGTCGTTGGGCGCAGCCGTCTGGGCATCGGTCCAGTCGTAGTATTTGTGTGCGGCCTCGTTCAGCCCCTCCACGGTGGAAAGATCCGCATAGGTCACGCCCGTGGCCTCGGCAAAGGGGGCAAAGTCGGTGACGTTCAGGTAGAGCAGCTCGGTGGATTTTGCTATGGGAAAGACCTTGAGCTTCCCGTTGTTCATCAGGTCGCCCTCCTCGAGAAAACCGGCGATATAGGCAGACTTCTCTTTTTCGGTCAGGTAGGGGCTCAGGTCAACGGCAAGGCCCATCTGATCCAGCGTAAAGGCGGTGTCCGCGTAGGAGGAGACGATGTTGGGCAGCTTCTCGGCACCCACCTTGCCCTCGGCGGCGGCCAGCACACTGGTCTCCAGGTCGTTCACGCTGCCCTGACTGGAGCTTTCGACCCGGATGTTCTTCTCTTTGCCCACGGTGGAGTTGAACTGCTCCACCAGCTGGTTGAAGCATTCCAGCTGATCGCCGTTGTAGTAGGTCCAGATCGTGATGGTGGTGGGCAGCTTGCTTCGGCCGCAGGCAGTGCCGCCCAGCGCCACGGCGGCGCACAGCAGCAGACTGACGGCAGAACGAAGGATTCGTTTCATTACCTTATCTCTCCCATTCCGACAAAACGGCTCACGGAAAAGCGGCGCGTCCTGTCGCTTCTGAAATGATACCAGACGAAAACATTGTAACACTTTTTCGGGGCGGGGGCTACTGATTTTTGAAAAAACACCCGAAAGCAGACGAAAAAAGAAAGAATCTCTGGCCTGCGCTTCCATTTTTCGTAAAGTCCGGATATAATACAAGCATAAAATACAACAAAAAGAATGGGAGAGCTTATGGCACAGAAGAAGGACGAGGGCCTGAACGGCAACGAAAAGATCGAACAGGCAGTCTGCCAGTTACAGCAGGAGCCTACACAGGAGCAGCTGGCGCATACTCTGACCGTGATCCGGCGGAGGATGCGGGAAAACGGACAGGTCGTGGTGGCGGTGGAGCCGAACCCGGCCAGTGAGCAGATGCAGCTGCGGGCCCTCCGCACGGCCGATGGGGCCAGCTGGTGGTATGCCTTTACCAGCTTTGAAGAGGAGATGAAGGGCGCGGAAGCGGTGCAGTCCACCTTTCTGGTGGAGCTTGAAAAGCTGTTGGATGCCGCACTGCAGGTGCCGGAGATCCAGGGCATCATCCTGAACCCCTGGAACCGCACCATCCAGCTGGACAAGACCCTGCTCCGGATCATCAAGGGATAAGCACGAAAGGGCCCGTCTGCCGCATTTTGGTGCGCGCAGACGGGCCCTTTTTATATGGTAAAGAAAGAAGGAGAATGGCAGATCAGGCCGCGTCGGTGCGGTCCTTCTTGAGCAGGCTCAGGATCACGGCACCCACCACGCTGCCAGCGGCCAGAGCCACGCAGTAGAGCAGGGCATGATCGACCACGGGAAA
>ERZ826220.2338-NODE-2338-length-16423-cov-3.683101_pt1 | contig 16423 bp, 8 predicted proteins | sample MGYA00519927_ERZ826220 | MGnify/ENA primary metagenome ERZ826220 (study PRJEB31778, sample SAMEA3449225) | human gut metagenome | biome: human gut; feature: human-associated habitat; material: faeces | place: United Kingdom | collected 2010/2012 ...
TGGACATCACCGACGCGAAGATCGGCGCCGCGCAGGGACGCATCGCCTTGCAGATTCACGACGGAGGAGGCATCAAGGTCCTCTGGCGCAACATCCGGCTGACGACCCTGTAAACAAACGGCGGTTCCCATCCGACGGAACCGCCGTTTCCTCTACCTATTTTATTGACTGCATCCAAAAAAAAACACAACCTGAAATACTATGAGTAACCGCAGAGATTTTCTGAAAAAGGCAGGCGGGCTGGCGCTGCTGACCATCGTGCCGCGCAGCGTGCTCGGAGGCACCAAATTCGTCGCCCCGAGCGACCAGCTCACGAAGGGCATCATCGGCGTGGGCGGCATCGGCAAGAGCAGCTATCACTTCACCTCCAACGATGCATGCCGCCTGGTGGCGGTCTGCGACGTCGACCGCAAACACCTCGAAAGCGCCATCGCACTGGGCCGCAAGAAGTTCGACAAGACCCTCGAAAGCTATCACGACTACCGGGATCTGATCACCGACCCCAACGTCGACATCGTACACATCGCCACCCCTCCCCACTGGCACGGCATCATGGCCGTCGAGGCTGCCAAGGCCGGCAAGGACATCTGGTGCGAGAAGCCGATGACGCGCACCATCGGCGAGGGCAAGCGCGTGGTGGAGGCCGTCCGGCAGAACGGACGCATCTTCCGCCTGAACACCTGGTTCCGCTTCAAGGACACCTTCTACGGACTGGGCACGACGGTCGAACCGCTCAAGAAACTCGTCGACAGCGGCCTGCTGGGATGGCCCCTCAAGGTAACCATCTCCGGAGCCACGGGATTCACCTGGAAATTCTTCTGGGTGGGGCAGGAGAACCTCAAGCCCCAATCCGTCCCGGAAGAGCTGGACTACGACATGTGGCTCGGCCCGGCACCCTACAAACCCTACAACAAACACCGCGTGCACGCCACGTTCCGCGGCTACTGGGACTACGACGGCGGCGGACTCACGGATATGGGACAGCACTACATGGACCCCGTGCAGTACCTGTTGGGCAAGGACGACACCTCGCCCGTGAAGATCGAGGTCGACGCTCCGCAGCAGCATCCCGACGCCGTGGGCATCTGGCGCAAGATCGTATACACCTACGACGACGGCTGTCAGATCGTCCTCGAAGGCGAGGGCTACGAAAGCAAGGGCAAGGTCCCCTACATCGAAGGTCCGCTGGGCAAGGTGTATCAGGGTTTCGAGTGCACGATTCCCGACGTCATGGAGAAGATCGCCGAAATGCCCGACCCCGAACCGCAGAACACCGATTTCCTGGCATGCGTGCGCAACCGCGAGCCTTTCGCCCTCGACGAGCTCAAGGGACACCGCAGCTCCACGCTCGTGAACCTCGGGGCATGCGCCCTGCGCCTGAACCGCACGCTGCATTTCGATCCCGACAAGCAGCTCTTCGTCGGAGACGAGGCCGCAAACCGGCTCATCGACCAGCCGATGCGCACGCCGTGGAAAATCTGATAACGTCCAAAACCTGAAAAAAACATGAAAAAGATATTTATCACCATACTCCTCGCCGCCCTGATGCCCTTCGCAGCCGGTGCGCAGGACGCGCGCCAGCGCACCGCCGAAACGATCGTTGCGGACGCCCTGGCCCAACTCCCGGCCCAGACGCCCAAGGCGTTCGACAGCCTGATGCAGGAACTCGCGGCGACCGGAGCCGACGGAATCCGGATGATGGCCGCCATGCTCGTACCCGCAGCGGAAGGCAAGAACGCCCCCGTGGAATACGCCATCAACGGGGTGGTGAGCTACGTGACCGCCGCAGGCCGCGAAGAGCTGGCGCGGGAGATCCGCGCCGGACTGACGGACGCCGTCGCCGCCTCGACGGACAAACCCAACCAGGCATTCCTGCTCTCGCAGCTGCAACTATGCGCAACGGCGGCCGAAGCCCCCGTATTCGTGAAATACGCCGCGGACGAATACCTCGCCGACTACGCCGTGCGCGGACTGATCTCCACGCCCGGAACCGACGGGGAGATCCTCGCACTGATCGACGCAAGCCCGGCCCCGGACGCCCTGCTGGCCTATGCCGCCGCGGAGAAGCGCCTTGCGGCCGCAGAGCCCGCGCTGCTGAAATGGGCCGCAGACCCCAAGGCCGGCACGCCGACGAAAGAGGCTGTCTATAACGCGCTGGCCAAGTGCGGCACAGCCGCCTCGATCGCGCCGCTCGCAGCAGCCGCAAAGGCCGACGGATACGCCTTCACGAAAACGGACGCAACGGGCGCCTACGTCGCCCTGCTCGCACGGCTCGCGGCTGCAGGAAACAGCAAGGCCGTCGCCGCCGCCAAGGCCCTGCGCAAAACCGGCATGCCGCAGAACGTCCGGGCCGCAGGTCTGGGAATAGTCCTCGGCACGGACGCCAAAAAACAGACGCCGGAACTGCTCGCCGCGCTGAAAGACGCCGACCGCGAATACCGCTGCGCGGCGCTCGACTTCGCCGGCGATTTCGCCGACGACGCCCTCTACGCCGCAGTCGTGAAGAAAATGCCGTCGCTCTCCGACGCCGCGAAAACCGACGTCGTGAGCTGGCTCGGCGCCCGCCACGCCGCATCGCAGGCCAACGCCGTGATCGCGGCCATTTCCTCGGCCGACGAGGAACTGGCCCTGGCCGCCATCCGCGCCGCCGGGAAAATCGGAGGACAGGAGGCGCTCAACGCGCTCGTCGCACAGCTCGGAGGCGCACATGCCAAAGAGGCCTCGGCAGCTCTCGCGGCATTCAACGGAAAGCCCAACGCAGCGTTCGTCGCAGCTCTCGACGGCACGCCCGCCACGCAGGCCAACGCCCTGAAACTCGTGGCAAAAAGGCGCATCACCTCCGCAGCCGACAAGGTGTTCGCGCTGCTGAACTCCCCTGACAGGGCGGTGCGCACGGCAGCCTACGGCGCGCTGGCAGGCGTCACGACCCCCGCGGACTTCAACCGTCTGTGCGGCCTGCTGAACCAGGCGCAGGAGGACGACGTGAAGGCCCTTCAGGCCGGATTGAAGAACGCACTGGCCAAAGAGTCCCCCGACATGCAGTACAAGATGGTGGCAGGGCAGATGGCCGCCGCCCCCGAAAAGGCCCGCTACTATCCCCTGCTGGCGCAGGCCGCCAGCAAAGAGGCGATCGACGCCCTGCTGGCCGCCGACGACCGCCAGGCCGCATTCGCGGCCCTGCTGACGGTTCAAAACCCCGCGATGGTCGACGTGTTGTATGATCTCGCCCGGCAGAACCCCGCATGGACCGACGCTGCAATTTCGCGCTACACGGACTTCGTCTCGAAGTCGCGCAATACGCCCATGCGCAAATACCAGCTATACCGCCGCGGACTGGAGGCGAAACCCTCGCCCAAGGTGCAGAACAAACTGCTCAAAGCGCTCTCCAAAACCCCGGTATTCCCGGCGCTGACGCTCGCCGTGAACTACATGGACGCACCCGCGACGGCCGAAACCGCCGCAATGGTCGTGAAGACCGTCGCTGCGAAGAACCCCGCGCTGGGAGGAGAAACGGTAGCAGCAGCCCTGAAAAAGGCCCAGGAGGTATATGCCGGACTGGCCAAATCCGACGCCGACGCAGGTTACGCCGTCGACGAGATCAAGGGACTCCTGGCCAAACTCCCCGCAGAGGGATACCTCCCGGTATCGCTCGAACCGAGCGGATGGGAAGCCGTGGTCGGCGATCCCGAGACCCGCAAGGCAATGAAAGCCAAGGCGCTGGCGAAAGCGCAAACAGAGGCCCGGGCCACGATGGCGAAGAACTGGATCGCAGAAAACGGCGTCCTGACCGGGGCCGCTGACGGAGGAACGATCGGATCGGCGAAAAATTACGAAAACTTCGAACTGATCCTCGACTGGAAGACCGAAGGCGAGGCCGCGATGGGCATCCGCTCGATCCCGCAGATCGCACTCGGAGGAAAGAACTCCGGAGCCTTGACGGGCAACATGCTCCACGACAACGCCGCACCCAAAGCGGCCGCGAACGGCCCGCAGGAGTGGAACACGATGCAGGTGAAGGTGGTCAGCGACCGCGTGACGGTCGTACTCAACGGCGTCACGACCGCCGAGAACGTAATCCTCGAAAACGCATGCAACCGGGAGATTCCCGCCTACGCAGAGGGACAGATCCTGCTCATCGCGGGAAATGCGCCCCTCAACGTCCGCGAAATGTACATTCGCGAACTGCCCGCCACGCCGCGCTTCGAACTCTCGGAGGAAGAGGCTGCCGACGGCTTCGAGGTGCTCTTCGACGGTACGTCGATGCACAAGTGGACCGGGAACACCACCAACTACGTCCCCGTCGACGGAACGATCTACGTGACGGCGCAGTACGGCGGATCGGGCAACCTCTACACCAAGAAGGAGTACGGAGATTTCGTCCTGCGATTCGAATTCGCCTTCGACAGAGAGGGCGTCAACAACGGCATCGGCATACGCACCCCCATGGGCGTCGACGCCGCCTATCACGGCATGGAGATTCAGGTGCTCGACCACGACGCTCCGATCTACAAGAACCTGCGCGTATACCAGCAGCACGGATCGGTCTACGGAATTATTCCGGCCAAACGCGTGAAATTCCCGCCCCTGGGAACATGGAACGTCGAGGAGATACGCGCCGTGGGAGACCGAATCACCGTGACGGTAAACGGCGAGGTGATTCTCGACGGAGACATCCGGCAGGCCTGCCAAGGCCACAACGTGGCCCCCGACGGCGGGAAAAACAACCCCTACACCGTGGACCACAAGAACCATCCCGGACTCTTCAACGCCTCGGGACACATCGGACTGCTCGGACACGGAGCCGGAATCAAGTTCCGAAACATACGAATCAAGGAACTGCCCGCGGCGAAAACCAAAAAATAGCCCAGCCTCACTGAAAGCGAACCCGCCCGAAATTCGGGCGGGTTTTTGCGAACAGCAGGTCCGAATATCGCAAAAATTGTGTTATATTTGCAAAGAATAGGCCGGAGCGCAGCCTCCGCGCCGCCGAGTTCAGAATAAAAACCTAAAAGAAAAAACCATGCTTATCCCTTGTACAATCGGTTACGGGCAGATCATCGTAATCGTATTGGTAGTCATCCTGCTCTTCGGAGGCAAGAAAATCCCCGAACTGATGCGCGGACTGGGCCGCGGCGTCAAAGAATTCAAGGATGCCGTCAACAAAGACTATACGGCCGAAGACAACAAACCCGGGGACAAATCCGACTCCGGAAAGACCGAGTAATCACACCTGTTCCGCGGCGGCAAACAAATGAACATGAAAAAAAAGGATCCGGAGTCGACGGAGATGACTTTTTTCGAGCACATCGACGCCCTGCGCCCGCATCTGGTGCGAGGGGTGATGGCAATCGGAGTCATCGGACTGGTGGCCTTCTTCTGCAAGAGTTTCATTATCGACACGGTGCTGTTCGGGCCACAAAGCCCGGACTTCCCCACCAACCGCATGCTGACATGGGTGGGCGCCCAGTGGGCGCATATGGCCGAATGGCTCAACAGCGTGCTCGGCACGTCGTTCGACACCGATCCGGAGACCTTCCGCATCGCCAACGACCGTTTCTCGATCATCAACACTTCGCTGTCCGGGCAGTTCAACCTCCACATGAAGATCTCGCTCCTGACGGGACTGGCAATGGCCATGCCCTACACGCTGTGGGAGTTCTGGCGCTTCGTGCGCCCGGCGCTCACGCCGAAGGAGATTCAGGGAACCCACCTGTTCGTATTCTGGGTGTCACTCTGTTTCTTCGGAGGGCTGCTGTTCGGTTATTTCGTCATGGCGCCGCTGTCGATCAACTTCTTCGCCAACTACCAGGCCAGCGAGTTCATCACCAACATGTTCGACATCAGCGACTACCTGACCACCGTCATCATCGTCTCGATAGCCTGCGCCTTCATGTTCGAACTGCCGCTGCTGATCTACTTCCTGACCCGCATGGGGCTGGTTTCGGCCGGATTCCTCCGCAAATACCGACGCCATGCGTTCGTCATACTGCTCGTCGTCGCGGCAATCATAACCCCGCCCGACATATTCAGCCTCATTCTGGTGATCCTGCCGCTATACGGACTGTATGAATTGAGCATCAAACTCGCGGAGCGGACCGAGCGCAAACACGCCGCCGAAGAGGAACAAACGACGGAAACGACGGAATAGCAGAAGACATATGGAGCGAACAAGCGAAACGAAGCCCGTCACGATCGTAGCCATCGGGGCGGGCAACCGTACCAACAAATACCTCGAATACGCGATCCGGAATCCCGACCGGCTGAAACTGGTCGGCGTAGCGGAGCTCAACGACATCCGCCGCCACGCAGTCGCCTCCAAATTCGGACTGAAGCCCGAAGAGTGCTTCACCGACTACGAACGCTTTTTCGAAAATCCCGTCCCGGCCGACGCCATCCTGATCGGAACGCCCGAGAACATGCACTTCGAGCCTTGCATGAAGGCCATCGAGGCGGGTTACAACGTCCTGCTCGAAAAACCGATCGCGCAGTCGCTGCCCGAATGCTGCCGCATCGCCGAAGCGGCGCGGCGCAAAGGGGTCATCGTCGGCGTCTGCCACGTCCTGCGATACCATCCCTATTTCATCAAGATCAAGGAGATCGTCGACTCGGGCCAGCTGGGAGAGATCATATCAATCAGCCACCTCGCAGCCGTGGGACTCGACCGAACCACACACGGATTCGTCCGCGGCATGTGGCGCCGCGAGGAGATCACCAACCCGATGCTGATTTCGAAATGCTGCCACGACATCGACTTCCTGCTGTGGCTCACCGAGGCGCGCTGCCGCAAACTATCGTCGTTCGGGTCCCTGCGCTGGTTCCGGGCCGAGAACGCCCCGAAGGGAAGCACGCCCCGGTGCATCGACTGCCCGCTGGAAAAGGAGTGCCCCTACTCGGCAGTGGACCTCTACTATAACCGGCGCGACTGGATTTCGAATTTCGACGTCCCGGAAGGCGCGACGCTCGACGAGGTCATACTCCGACAGTTGCGCACGGGCGATTACGGTCGATGCGTGTTCCGCTGCGACAACGACGTGGTGGACCACCAGATCGTATCCATGGAAATGGAAAACGACGTCACGATCTCCTTCTCGATGGATGCCTTCACCCTCGGCGACCAGCGAGAGACACACATACGGCTGACTCACGGCGAAATCGACGGTGACGAACGCATCCTGCGCGTGCGCCGATTCCGGGGCGGGGAAGAGCAGGTCTACGACTTCTCCGGCATACTCGGCAAGCCGTTCCACGCCGGAGCCGACCTAAATCTGGTCGAGGATTTCGTCGACACGATCAGCCGCAGGGAGCACCGCTTCCGCACATCAATCGGAAAATCGGTCGAAAGCCACCGGATATGCTTCGAAGCCGAGCGAAGCAGACTATCCGGACAGACCGTAATCCTCGACCAAACACGCTGATCGCCCCGGGCACAAACAGGCAGGCTGCAACCTCTCGGTTGCAGCCTGCCTGTTTGTCAGCGTCATTCGACCGCCAGCTCCCGGTCGATCCGGTCAGCCATGTAGCGGCAGAAACTGCGCGTATCGGCCAAGGGAGCCGACGCAGCGCCCCGCCGGTACATCGCCTTCATGTCGAGCAGCAGTCCGTAGAACAGATGCTCCCGGAAGGCGGGAATCACCCGCGGCGTCCGGTAGCCGTAGGCGGCGCCCAACGGCGTGAAATCGTAGGCCCGGCGCTCCGCCGGCATGTCCGGAAGCGCCCCGGCGTCAGTCGCCGGGAACAGATCGCCGCCGTCGGACAGCGAAGCGGACCCGTCAAACAGCGCGAAGGCGCTTCCCGAACCCGACGAAGGCTTATCTTTGACGTTGGCCGCGGCGACGGTCGATTTGAGCAGCGACTGTTGCAGATTACGGACATGGTCCGTCAGCGGTTCGCGCGAACGGAGCCGCTCCTCGAACCACGCCACGAGGTCCTTCGCCATGAGGTCGGCCGTATAAGGATCGTCGGCCTTCGAAGCCGCGAGGTCCAGCGTTCCGAGCTTTTCAAGAAGCGTGCGCGCAATCCGGCGCTGGAGGTATTCGCATGCCTGCACGCGGTTGTAAACGTTCTTCGACACCCCCTGCCGGTCGATCCAGCCGAGGTCGGCGGTCAGGGCGAGCGCCTCGCGCAGGGCGCGTCGCTGCACTTCGCGCGGCACGGCCGTGCAGGCGGGCCGGGCCGTTCCCTCGTAGACCGGATTCATATAGACGCCCCCGATGTAGCGCATCAGCTGCAAGGCGAGGGAGTTGACGCGCAGAACCATGTCCGTGAGCAGCTCCTCGCGGAACTTGTAGTCGCCGTCGCAGCCCGAAAGCCACCCGTCGCCGTGCTCGGCGACATATTTCAGATTGGCCGATTGCAGCGCCACGCTCCGGAACAGGTCGTCGCCCAGGTCTCCGGCCCCCACGCGGGGATCGTAAGTCCCGGAGGCGTACTGCGCGAAGAAACAGCGGGGGTCTCCCTCCTTCGAGGCGAGCAGGCGGCGCAGCTCCGGAACCTCGTCGTGCGGCGTCACAGCCCCCGGAACGGGCTTGTAGAGCCACTCGACGGCCAGGTAATCGTAAGGACCCAGCGCGTCGGCCACGAGCTTCACACCGCGCTCCCTGTCGCCCGGCTGCGCGACGATGTTGTAGAACACGTCGTCGGTGATCGACGCCGCCAGGCCGTTTTCCCGCGTAAACGACGGCGAACGGAGCGAGTCGGTCGGATAGGCCGACGAGGCGGCGTAGTTGGGCATCACGCCGAAAGCCGAGGCCGCACGGCGGGCCACCATGGCCGTCAGGGCGTCGGCGATCTGACGCGCCGAAGGCTGCGTGGTGCGCGCCTCGGGGTCGGCGGCCGACAACGTCAGGAGCAGCTTCTTCTGAATGGCGGCCGTGAAATTGAAGGGCACGAAGATGTCGGTCCCGAGGATTTCACCGCTGCGCGGATCGACCCACGAGGCTGTGTAGAGTTCCGAATTGGAGGTTCCCGTGCGCCGCACGCAGTTGTTATAGAGGCTGTTGTCGTTGAAAGCCGGATCAGCCGGAAAAGGCTCTACCCGCACGACATCCTTGCAGCCGATCTTCGCGAAGGCATCGTTCCACAGCAGAAGCCCCCGCTCGACGGCGGCATAGGCCGAAGCGTCGAAAGCCGTGTCGACGTAAAACACCACGGGACGCACCTTCCCCGCGCTGTCGAGGATCGAACGGCGGCAGACGTAATAATCGGTTTTGGCCTCCTGCTCCCGGTCCGAGAAGCGTTTGAACGCCTTGGCCGCCAGCCCGAGCCGCTGGTCGCAGAGCCGCATCCGCCGTTCGGGATCGCCCAGCACGCGGAGCGTGCGGCGGGCGACGATCGACTGGGGCTTGTCTTTCCACAGGTCGAGCAGGCCGAGGAAGCTGACCGTCGTGCCGTAGGAAAGCTCTCCCACCACCGAAACGCACCCTTTTCCGCCCGTCACGCCGGTCAGCATCGAACGGTCCTTCTTGTAATCGGCCTTGGCCGTCATCCAGCCGCCGTAGGTGTTGCCGCCCTCGGGGTCGATCGGACGCAGGCGTTTGACGTCCCCGACGAAAAGCGCCGTGACGTCGACGACGGACGATTTCCCGTCGGGCGTGCGGGCCTTCACGGCATACGAGGCCACGATCGGACCGATGTTGCTCCGCCCGACGGCCTCACGCATCGCCGGGCTGCCGTCGACGATCACCACCGGAGCGAACTCCCGCATGCAGAGGAGCGTGTCGCTCTTCCCGCGGCCGAACTCGACCATGTAGGGCGGCACGGGCTGCTGGTGGGCCAGTCCGTCGCCGGGATCGCCCGTCCACTCGATCGTCGTGGTGATCATCAGCCCCCGGCCGAGCAGCGAATCGGGGAGTTCGAGGTAGAGTTTGTCCGCAGTCAGGTGCAGGGTCAGCCCGCCGCCGCGGACAGTCTCCACCCGCTTGTCCTTGAACAGTTTCTCGTAGGGAGTCGCCTTGGCGGCGGTATCGGCCTCCTGCTTCTTTTTCTTGTCGCGCTTCCTGTCCCCGGCTCCGGCTTCCACGGCGGCCGGTTCGGCCGCCCGGACGGGCCGAGACGCCGCCGGCAGCAGCAAGATTCCCGCCAGCAGCGGAAGGAAAGCTATTTTAAACAGTTTCATCATGGTCCGGAAGATTTATTTTTTCAACGCTTTCTCGATGTTGCGCAGCAACAACTCGTAGTGCAGGCGCGCTTCGCCCGTCGCCGAAGCGCTCTTCGTGCGGAGCATCGCACGCAGTTTGAGCAGCGCGGCATAATCCCCGGCCTCGGTGTTGCGCGGGTCGTAGTAGTTCAGGCGCGGAGAGCCGTAGCCCAGCAGCGGCGCGGTGTCGACGCAGTGCGCGGCGGAGAAGGTTTCGAAGGGGTCGTGGCCGCAGCGTTCCCCGCAGGCGGTGAGCGCCGCGGTGCGGGCCGCATGCTCCCCAAGGAAGGCGGGAACGGGCATCAGTCCCTCGTCGGAGACCAGCTTCTTCTCCTCCCGCGCCCCCGTCCCGGTGTATTTCAGCCCGGCCGAAAGGCTGAGACTGCGGACGTATTCGCGCTGGAGCATCATCTCCAGCGCATCGGGCGTGCGGCCCTTCAGCGTCGAAGCCCACACGAATTCATAGACATCCCTGCGGCACTCCTCGGGCGTGTAGGCCTCCTTTTCGGCCAGCGCGGCGCTCAAAGCCACACGCGCCGGGGCGGCCACGACGACCGACACCAGCGAAGCCATGATCGACTCGGCGGGCGAACCCATCAGCGGCATGTCGCGGATCAGCTCGGCGTTGTCCAGCCACTTCATGTCCTTGAGCTGCGCGAGACAGAACAGCAGGGCTTCGCGCTGGCGTTCGCGCGGCACGCTGCGGTAGGCTTCCACGGGGTCGCCCTCCATCTTCTCGGCGAAGTAGATGCCGCCGACGTTGGCCAGCACGTGGTTCAGGTAGCGGATATACTGCGTGAGCACCTCGTCGTAGAGGGTGCGCCGCTGGGAGAAATCGGGGTCCTGGGCGCCGATCCAGGCGTTCATGTTGCCGAGAATGTATTTCAGATTGGCGATGCCGTAGCCCGAGGCCTTCACGGCGTCGTCGCCCAGATCCTCCGACTGCGAACGGGGATCGATCGAGCGGCTGAACTGCTGCTTGCCGAAACGGTAGACCGAATCGGCGGCGGCCCCGGTTATCCATTTCGAGGTGACGGCATATTCGTCGGCAGCCGTCGCAGCGTCGGGCACGGGCGTGTAGAGCCATTTCACGGCATAGTAGTCGTAGAGGCCGAAACGCGGCGGGGTGAGCTTCACGCCGCGCTCCCTATCCCCGGGCCGGGCCACGTAGTTGAAGCGAGCGTAGTCCATGATCGAGGTGGTCGTGCCGTACTTCTGCGTGAACGACGGCGAGCGGAGCGAATCGACCGGAATCACCGCCGAGGCGCTCATGTTGTGCATGTAACCCAGGCAATGGCCGACCTCGTGGGCCACGACGTAGCGCAGTCCGTCGCCGATCACCTCCTCGGGAATCGTCACGGCGCGCACGCGCTCGTCGGCCTGCGCCGTCTGGACGAACAGCCAGTTGTTCAGCAGTTTCATCACGTCGTGGTAGACATAGACCGAAGCGTTGAGTATCTCGCCGCTGCGCGGATCGACCCACGAAGGCCCCATGGCGTTGGCGATGGCGATCGGCGCGTAGCGAATGCACGAATACTTGATGTTGTCGGGATCGAATTCGGGATCGTCCTTCGGATAGGGCTTTGCGGCGATGGCGTTTTTAAATCCGATGCGCCCGAAAGGCTCGTTCCACTGATCGACGGCCTCGAAAATATGCTTTTTCCACATCTCCGGGAATCCGTCGTCGACATAGAAAACGATCTGTTTCTTCGGCGCGACCCGCTCGCCGCGCTTCCAGGCATCCATATCCGACGGCTCCAGCCGCCAGCGGTGGGCGTAGTAGATCACCTTGGCGCGCTGCTCGCGCTCGCTGAAAAGCACCTTGCCGGTCGGGAACACCGACATGCGGCTGTCGGTGATGCGCGGACGGTAAGGCTCGCGGGGCAGCAGCACCAGCGAACGGGTCATCACGGCCGTCAGCGGCTGGTCCTTGACCAGCGTCGTGCGGCCGCGGGTGAGCGTGAAAATATAGCTCAACGTACTGCGCACCACCACATTGTCGCTGAAAGCCTTGATTTCGCCCAGCATCGAACGCTCCTTCTGGAAGGTCTTCTTCAGCTCGAAAGCCGTATAAAGTCCGTACTTCGAGAAGGGCGACATCTCCTCCACGTCGGCCACGAACAGGTCCGTGACGTTGACCACCACGGCCGTGCTGTCCCGGTTCCAGGCCTCGATCTTGTAATTGCGCAGGATGGGATCGGCCGTGTTCCGCTTCACCGCCTCAGCCAGCGCGCGGGAAGCCCCCGTCTCGTCGGTGATGTTCTCGCAGTTGACCGTACGCAGCTGGACCGAACGGTCGTTGCGCGTGAAAACCACGTGCAGCGGATAGTCCGACTTGGAGCCGGTCGTCGCCGCAGCGTTGTCCGAAACCTCCGAAATGGTCGATCCGAGCAGCATTTCGCGCCCGAAAAGCGAATCGGGAATCTCGAAATAGAGCTTCCCCTTGACGTCGTGCAGGCGGAACATGCCGTCGGCCACCGTATGTTTCTCCTTGAAGAGTTTGTCGTAATCGCTTTCCTTCGGTTTTTCGGCCGAACTCTCCGCCTTCTTCGAAGCGGAGGATTTGGGCTTCTTCGCCGTCGCCGTCGCCGCCGTGAGGCAGAGCAACAGCACCAATAGTTTTCGGATCATCTGCTGAAATTTAGAATTGTGTTCGAGGTTCTTTTCGTCCCGGTTCCTGCGCCCGTTCCATAATAAAGAGGGAATTTTGCCGGAAACGACATACACGAAGGCCGAAAAAAATGGGCCGCGTCGTGTGACGCGGCCCGTTCATCCCTGATTTTCAGCGAATCAGTACATATACTCGGTTTTGGATGGGTTGCCTCCCTGCTGCGACCACGACGCGGCGCAGCCCTCGGCCGCACCCTTCACCGCGAAGACGGTGGGCTTGTCATCCTTCATGCCGTTGACGTAGATCGTGCCGTCGTAGGAGATCGTCGGCGACGAACGCAGCTCGTCGGCCAGCTTGATCTCCGCCACGCGCGAGCCGTCCTCCGGGCGGAGTTTCACCAGCTTGCCCGTAGTCCGGTCGTTGTAATAGACGAAGCCCTGATCGTCAACGGCCGGAACGCCGTTGATGTCGCCGTCGGCGGCGTGCTCCCAGCGTTTCACGCCCTGCGCGGAGATGGCCGTGACGTGGGCCGCCACGCTGCCGGTCTTCTGCGTCGCGGCGTAGACCGTGCCGTCCTCGCCCAGCGCCACGCCCATGCCCGACTGGGCGCAGTCGCCCTTGACGGGACAGTACCAGTCCGGTTCGGGCGTCTGCCCGTAGACGGTCTTTGCCGGATCATAACAGTAGACGACACCCCCGCCCAGACTCTTGTCCGCACGCACGCCCTGGTTCTGGAACAGAATGTAGACCTTGCCGCCGGGACCCGACGCAGGCTGCGTGCCGTTCGGCGCCTCGCACGTAGCATCCTTGCCGCTGCCGCCGTAGTTGTGCTCGCGGCCGTTCGACTTCACGCAGGAGAATTTCCACTTGCCCGCGCCGTCGGGGAAGAAGACGCGCATGCCGTGACTGCCGCCCGTACCGGCGATCACCATGCCGTTTTTGAGCGGCAGCACGCCGCCGTAGGAGCCGCCGTTGACGTGTCGCTCGTCCACCAGGTCGCCCGACGATTTGTCGTAGACCTGGAAATTCTGGTGCCCCGAAGGCACGTTGCGCGCCACAATGAAGAGGTATTTCTCGGTGACGGCCGGCGAGAGGAACCGGAAGCTGGTGTTCACGCCCGTATTCACATGCCAGACCTGCGCATAATAGCCCCAGCTGTAGTGGTAGGCGGCTGCGGTGACAACGCCGCCGCTGACGGCGTAGAACGCGCTGCCTCCCGCGCCCTTGTTCGGCTCGTTGAAGCCCGCCAGCGCGTAGACCGTACCGTCCTCGTCGACCGAAGGCGTCGGCGACTGCACCTTGATCGAACCGCTGTTGTTCTCGGCCGACGCACCGTCCTTGCCGATGTCGAAGGCCCAGAGACGCTCGCCGGCCTTCGTGAAGCAGACCAGCGAATAACCCGTCGAAGTCACATAGACATACTCGCCGTCGGGGCTGACCGCGGGCGACGAGCCGAACACATAGGCGTCCTTCGTGTCGTCGTAGGGGTACGACCAGAGCAGGTCGAGGCTGATGGCGCCGCGGCCCACGTCGATGGTCACCGTCTTGGTGTTCCTGCCTTTCTTGTTGTCGGTCACGGTCAGCGAGACCTCCGTAGCCCCCTGCGCCGCGAAGGTGAATTCGGGATTCTGCTTGTCGGAGGTCGTGGTTCCGAATTTCCACTCCCAGGCCACCACCTCGCCGTCCTCGTCGGTCGAACGGTCGGTGAACTGCACCGGTTCGCCCGCCACGACCTTCTCGGGCGACCACGTGAAGTCGGCTACGGGCCGGATGTTGTTGTCCACGACCCGAATGGTCTTCTCGAACGACGACTTCTTCGCCCCGCGGTCGGAGGTGACGGTCAGCTTGATGACATACTCTCCGGCCTGATCGTAGGAGATGTTCTCCGGGGTGGTTTCGTAGGAGACGACGCCCTTGCCCAGCTCCCATTTGCAGATGGCGATCAGGGCGTTTTCGGCCGTCGAAGTGTTGGTGAGCACCACCGGGTCGCCCACGTCGTAGGACTCCTTGTCGGTGGTGAACGAGGCGTGGACCGCCACTTCCTCGTCCGGCTGGCAGGAGACGGCCCCCATGAGGGCGAAAGCGGCCAGCATATAGATAAATCGTTTCATTTCAATCGGTTTTGAGCTTTGGTTGCAGGATTACTTGAACTCTAACACGGCCGCGATGGGATAGTGGTCCGAAATGTAGGGGACCTTCTCGTAACGCTGGTCGACGGTGGCGAAGCGCAGGGGCGTGAAGCCCGAGCTGAAGATGTGGTCGATGCGCGGGTAGTTGGTCGCCCCGCCGAAGTTGTTGAACGACGCCTTGTTGTCGGTCACGGGAGCGGTCGTGCGCGCGTCGGCCATGAACTTCTTCACGCCGTCGAAAATCGGGCTGTCGAGCATCTTGTTGAAGTCGGCGGTCAGCACCGTCGGCTGGTTGTCGGGGTTGAGCGACCGGATCTTCGCCTCGATCAGCTCCATCGACTTCTGGGCCGCCACCTGCCCCACATGGTCGATGTGAGTGTTGACGTAGAAGAACTTGCGGCCCGACTTGTAGTGGGTGAACAAGGCCCACGTGGCCGTGCGGTAGGTCGAGGCGTCCCAGCCGACCGACGGGACGTCGGGGGTGTCGGAGAGCCAGAAGGTCCCCCACTTTTCGAGCTTCACGGCATCGGCGAGGTAGTAGATGGCCATGAACTCACCGGCATTCTGGCCGTCGGTGCGGCCCACGCCGACGCTCTTGTAGCCCGCGCAGTTCTCGTCCATGTAGGTCTTCTGGTCGAGCCGCGCCTCCTGCACGCCGAGCACCGTCGGCTGCTGGTCGGCGAACATCGCCGGAACGGCCTTTTTGCGGTTGTCCCAACTGTTCGCGCCGTCGTCGCCCGAGCTGTAACGCACATTGAACGACATGACTTTCAGCTGATTGTCCTCAAGTCCGGGATTGACCGGCTCCTCCGGTTCGTCGCCGGGCTGGGGTTTGTAGAATTCCGAGTAATCGGGCTTCGGATCGCTGCACCCGGCGGCGAAAACGAAGGCGAAACTCAACGAAAACGTCAGTAAATAACGGAATATTCTCATGGTCTTGCTTTTTATTTATTCGTTGTCCCACTCGGGGTTCTGCGAGATCGTATAGCCCGCGTTCCTGTAATCGCGGATCACCTTGGCGGGAATCGGATAGAGGTACTGGCGCCCGTCGGGATACCAGTAGCGGTCGCCCGCACCGGTCTTGTAGACCAGATCGTAACCCGACACGGCATTCGCCTCGGCATAAAGCCCCACGCCGTCTTGATTGACGCGGACGGCGATGTTCTTGTAGGCCGCCGGAGCCGACGCAACCTCGCCCTCGGTGAAGTAGTAGTCGTTCACGCCGTCGCCGTTGACATCGACGGGCTGCTCCAACCCGGGGATGTGAATGCCGCTCCACGGCAGGGTCTCCATCAGCGATCCGCACTTCCAGCGGCGCAGGTCGTCGAAGCGCATGCCTTCGGCGACGAGTTCTATGGCCCGCTCGCGGCGGATTTCGAGCAGCACGGGGCTGGTCACATCCGGATAAAAGGTGCTTTGCAGGTAGCTGTCGACGGTCGTGGGCAGCGTCTCCGTGCCGCCCGTGATACCCGCGCGCTTACGCAGCGCACCGACCGTGAGCGCCCATTCGGCGTCGGTGAGCACCCCCAGTTCGGCCTGCGCCTCGGC
>ERZ826220.2340-NODE-2340-length-16415-cov-3.375795_pt1 | contig 16415 bp, 17 predicted proteins | sample MGYA00519927_ERZ826220 | MGnify/ENA primary metagenome ERZ826220 (study PRJEB31778, sample SAMEA3449225) | human gut metagenome | biome: human gut; feature: human-associated habitat; material: faeces | place: United Kingdom | collected 2010/2012 ...
GATGGAACAAAGGCCGAATACACATTGGGGTCAGACCCCATTAAAGATTACTAAAAAAGGGGAAGAAAGGATGTAGTTTTTAACTACATGACAACTATATACTATGATGCTATAATGGGATTAAAACAGGAAATGAGTTGGCATTGTACGATGAATCCGGTGGAATAGAAAATACAGGGATACGCCGACAGGTGATAAAGGAAATTACTGATTTTGCAAAAAAATATGATGTAAAAAAATTCTTCTCTTCGGATCAAGGCAAGAGGTGATTTTAAGCGTACGAGTGACATTGATTTAGCAGTGTCAGATGGAAAGTTTGATCGTTTTGCGCTTCATTAAAAATATGAAAAAATATGAGACAGGAGGCGATTATAATGTACATATTCATACCATTTTTCTTTTTCATCTGGGGCGGTCTGACGGTGGCTTATTTTCATTTCGGATTTCAGCCAGAATGGCTTGCTACGATTCTGAATACGAGTTCCGCCGGCGACAGCGCAGCCAATGCTTTTATGCTCAGCACACGCGGTGGACTTTTTATCATCGGTGTCGGTGTTTTTTGCCTGATCTGGATTGTAGTTCGTCTTTGGCTTGGGATTGATAAATTCGAAGAACCTCAAGACTCTGGTTCTTTGCGCGAAGATATTGTGGAGATTTTTGACGCTTTGCTCACACCCATTCCCTCGTATGAAGAGGAGAAAGAAACAGATCCACTTAGCTTTGGTGCACTCTTCGATGAACTTTCCAGTACATCTTCCTCGGAGCCGGAATATCTGAGTGACAGTGATGGCAAAAGCGTTCGTATCACCGGCCGCGGTTCTGATGTTTTTTATCTGGAAAACGGTGATGTTGTCTATACTACAGACGGTCGTGATTTCTATACGACAGATGATGATGTGTATCATCACTATGAATGAAGCGGGCGTATTTGAAAGCAGTGGAGCAGTATGTTTGCCACATTGGGGTCTGCCCGTGCGTCCAGCAAAGGGTATATAGTCCGGTGGGTGGAAGCCCCATCAAATAAGCTGTTAACCACAGCATTTGAAGCGAGTCTTGAGTCTGCCGCGGTAACGCTGCAGGCTAAGCGTAGACAGCAAGGTAACAGGGATAGCTAGTGAGCGCCGAAATCCCAAAAGAACCAGAGGGCCGACATCGTGGTCAGGATGGAAGGCAACATATGTACTTATCGTTATTTTACTTGACTTTGCAGACTATCTGATTTATTATACTCGTAAAGAAGTAACTTACGAGTTACTAACTCACGAGTATAATTATTGGAGGTGAGCAGATGAGCCAATTCTATTGCCGTGAGGATGAGCTGCGGAAACTGAATAAACGGTACGCAGGTGATAAGTTTGAGTGCATTGTCATCTACGGCAGACGGCGTGTTGGTAAAACGGCACTGATCAACGAGTTCTGCAAAGATAAGCCTACCATTTTCTTTTCTGCATTGAACACGACAGGAAAGGAAAATCTGGAAGCTCTCTCAAAGTCGATTATGAGTTTTGAGCGGCCGGATATGGAGTCTGCACCGGAGTTCAGATCCTATGATGCAGCTTTGGATGAGCTGACAGCACTTTCAAAGGAAAAGAGGATTGTCTTTGTCATTGATGAGTATCCTTATCTTGCAAAAGCAAAACCAGCTATTTCAGCGATGCTGCAGCACATCATCGACCACAAATGGACAGAGTCCAAGATGTACCTGATGCGTATTTGTTTTATGCACTGACGGATGCGGTGAAGGAGATTATGCGTTGTGAAGAGTTTGAAGAACAACTATAAGGAGTATAAGAAAAAAGAAAAAGCCTTTTGTGGCGGTTTGGTGTGATAAAAGTGTCGGAAAATACAGCGAAGAAAATGGAGATCAGATGAGAACAGCAAAATGGATTATTTTCGGAATGTTAGTAGCTTTGCTTGCAGGATGTTCTGGAAAGAAAACAGCAGAAACTTCTGCGGATGCAAAAAATGCGGAAAGTACAGATGAGAAAAATACGCTTGATTTTGTAGATGCACACGGAGAGCGTTATACGGTGGAAATCAATGAAGCAGTTGCGAAGAATCCGTATGATAAAGCACTTTTTGTAAAAAATGAAAATAAGATCAGCTATGAGGATAAGAAATATACTTCAAGGCTGGGCGTAGATGTATCTGTTTTTCAGGGAGATATTGACTGGGAGCAGGTGAAAGCAGCAGGCTATGAGTTCGCAATTTTGCGGATCGGATATCGTGGCTATGGTGAAGAAGGTACGTTAAATGCAGACGAGAAGTTTGAACAGAATATGGAAAATGCCCGAAAAGCTGGAATAGATGTGGGCGTTTATTTTTTCTCGCAGGCGGTAAATGAAGAAGAGGCAAAGGAAGAGGCTGATTTTGTTCTGGAACATTTGAAAGGGCAGGAGCTTCAGATGCCGGTTGTGTACGATCCAGAGCATATTCTGGAAGACGAAGCACGGACGGATGGTGTAACGGGAGAACAATTTACCCAAAATGCGAAGGTATTTTGTAAAGAAATAGAAGAAGCGGGATATGATGCCATGATTTACAGCAATATGCTGTGGGAAGCGTATGAACTGGATCTGGAAAAGCTGTTGGATTATCCGGTCTGGTATGCAGATTATGAAGAACTTCCGCAGACGCCGTATAGGTTCAGTATGTGGCAGTATTCCAGTACAGGAAGCGTGGCGGGGATTGAAGGAAATGTGGATCTGAATATCCAACTGCTTAAAAAATAAAAAATCTATAGTTGTAATCTTGTGGTCGGCGAAAAAATATAGTATAATTGGGAAAAGAACATATGTTCTCTCAAAAAGTGTTAGGAGGTGCGGCGAATGCCGGAGCAGACACGCAGTTATGTAGCGATTGATCTGAAATCTTTCTATGCTTCGGTGGAGTGCAAGGAACGGAATTTGGATCCGCTTACGACGAATCTGGTTGTAGCCGATCCGGAGAGGACAACGAAGACGATCTGTCTTGCTGTTTCTCCTGCGCTGAAAGCATATGGGATTCCGGGAAGGGCAAGACTTTTTGAGGTTGTCCGGAAGGTGAAGGAGATCAACGACGAGCGAAAGCGGAAAAATGGAGGACATGAATTTACCGGGCAATCCTGTGACACCGGGGAATTAAAGGCAGACCGAAGCTTTGCACTGGATTATATCACGGCGGTTCCGAGGATGGCACTCTATATGAAGTACAGCACCCGGATTTATGACATTTACCTGAAGTATGTTGCACCGGAAGACATACATGTCTATTCAATCGATGAGGTTTTTATGGATGTTACCGATTATCTGCATACTTACCGGCTGACACCGGAAGAACTTGCAGGAAAGATAATGCGGGAAATCTATGAGCAGACCGGGATTACGGCGACAGCTGGAATTGGTACGAATCTGTATCTGGCGAAGATTGCGATGGATATCATGGCAAAGCATAGCGAACCGGATGAGAATGGTTTCCGGTTTGCGAGTCTGGATGAGATGAGTTATCGCAGATCTTTGTGGAATCACAGACCGCTTACGGATTTTTGGCGTGTGGGAAGAGGCTATGCGAAAAAGCTGGAACAATGTGGATTGTATACCATGGGAGATATTGCCAGATGCTCGGTTGGAAAAGAGAATGAATTTTATAACGAAGAGCTTTTGTATAAAATGTTCGGTGTGAATGCAGAACTTCTGATCGATCATGCCTGGGGCTGGGAACCGTGTACGATTGCAGATGTAAAAGCGTATCAGCCGGAGCATAACAGTGTTGGTGCAGGACAAGTACTACATTGCCCGTATGATGCCCAAAAGGCGAAAATTGTGGTTAAAGAGATGTTGGATCTTTTGACGCTTGATCTTGTAGAAAAGCATCTGGTTACGGATCAGATCGTGCTGACTGTCGGATATGATATCGAGAATCTGACAAGTGGAAAAGGTTATACAGGGGAGGTGACAGTGGACCGGTATGGAAGAAAGATTCCAAAGCATGCACATGGAACAGCGAATCTACGAGAGTATACAGCTTCTGCGAGAATGATAACCGATGCAGTGATGGAACTGTATGACCGGATTGTGAATCCGCATTTGATGGTGCGGCGGATTTCGATGGCAGCGAATCACGTATTGGATGAAAAGAAAGCGGCAGATAAGACAGAATTTCGGCAACTGGATCTGTTTACTGATTTTACCGAAGGCAATGAAAAGAAGCAGCAGGATGAGAAGCTTGAACGGGAGAAGAAGATGCAGGAGGCAGTGCTTTCGATTAAGAAGAAGTATGGGAAGAATGCAATTCTGAAGGGACTTAATTTTCAGGAAGGAGCCACTACCAAAGCGCGGAATGAGCAGATCGGAGGGCATAAGGCATGACAGGATACGAGGATATCATTCATTTACCGCATCATGTATCGGTCAGACATCCGCAGATGTCAAGGCAGGACAGAGCGGCGCAGTTTGCCCCGTTTGCAGCGTTGACCGGACATAAAGATGCAATCAGGGAGACCGAAAGACTGACCGAGCGGAAACGCAGACTCAGTGAGGATTGCAGACAGATATTGGATCTGTATTTACGGGAAGTATGCCAGATGCAGGAACCACGGGAAGTGGATTTTGAATATTTTGTACCGGATCAGAAAAAGGAAGGTGGCTCTTACCAGAAGAAGTCCGGTTGTATCCGGAGGATTGACACTTATCTGAATGAAATCGTACTGCAGAGTGGAGACAGGATTCCACTTGATGAAATCGTAGACATTGATGGAGTGATTGCCGCAGCTGACGAAGTGTGATAGAATAAATTTTATAATTTCATGGACAAATGCCCATAAATTCAGAAATGATACAGAAAACCAGGCAGGGAGAATATAGAAAATGAAACCAGTTTACGAAAGATTCATCGAAAATCCGGATTTTACGAAACCGGATTTTGTCGAATTGATAAAATGCGCAGAAGATCCGGAGGCAGTCCGGAGACTGAAAGAGAAAGCAGTCCGTATCCGGGAGATTTATTACGGGAAAAAGGTATTTACCAGAGGGCTGATCGAATATACCAATTATTGTAAGAATGACTGCTATTACTGCGGAATCCGTAAGAGTAATACGAATGCAAAGCGCTACCGTCTGACAGAGGATGAGATCATGGCATGCTGTGAGAATGGGTATGAGCTTGGATTCCGGACATTTGTGCTACAGGGCGGAGAAGATGCTTATTATACGGATGACCGGATGGTGGCGATTATTAAAAAAATCAAGGAAGCATATCCGGAATGTGCACTGACTTTGTCTATCGGAGAGAAGTCTTATGAGAGTTACAAAAGATTTCGGGAAGCTGGAGCAGACCGGTATCTGCTTCGCCATGAAACGGCGAATGAGGAGCATTACCGGAAGCTACATCCGGAAAAGATGAGCCTTACCGTTCGTAAGAATTGTCTGTATGATCTGAAGAAGCTTGGTTATCAGGTGGGGGCTGGCATGATGGTTGGTTCACCTTATCAGACGACAGAGGATCTTGCAGAGGATCTGGTATTTCTGAAGGAATTGCAGCCGGAGATGGTGGGGATCGGACCGTTTATCCCACATCATGATACGCAGTTTGCAAAAGAACCGGCAGGAAGTGTGGAGATGACACTGTTTTTGCTCGCTGTGATCCGAATCCTGCTGCCGAAGGTACTTCTTCCGGCAACGACAGCACTTGGGACGATGGATCCGCTTGGAAGAGAGAAAGGGCTGCAGGCAGGAGCCAATGTCGTGATGCCGAATCTTTCACCGGTAAAGAACCGGAAGCAGTATGAGCTGTATGACAACAAGATCTGTACCGGTGAAGAGGCAGCAGAATGTCGCGGATGTATGGGGAGACGAGTAGCAAGTGTTGGATATGAGCTGGTGACAGAGCGTGGGGATGCAGTGTAGAATCGAACGGATTTTCTGTAAAAAATCACTAAAATCCTGTTTCTGATTTTAAACAGATATTACAAAGAAGAAAATTTATTTTGAAAAATTAAAAGGAATTCGGAGAAAGAAAACATTTTTCGATACATTTCGGTGGATTTCACAAGCTGTCAAACCGGTATTTTCAGTAGCAAAAGAATCTCCCTTTTTACCACTAGGAAAGTACACCGCGAATATGCTACTATATAGAAGTCGACAATACTTATACGCGTAAGAACAGGAGGAACTTGATTTAGCCGTTTCTAATAAAAGACCGCAAGCCTTTCTTGTAACATGCGGTATCAGAAATAGAATATTTTATTTTGAAGCATATGGAAATTGTATATAGATAACCATATATACAAACCGGACACCGGGGAATGGAACCGTAAAAGGTTTCGTTCCCCGGTGTTTTGTTGGAGAATGAAAGGTATCGTTTGAATTTATGGGTGAATTTTTGTTTCAGGCTTCTGTTTCAGGCTTCTGAATTTTATCCCTACCGAAATTTTCAGTTTTATGGTATGATGAAAAAGTATGTAATCATTGCAGAAAAAGTCGTTTATGATAAAAATATGAGGATTACATGAAAGAGGAAGCTAGCCTGGAAAAGGTCTTGTTTCCGATTCCAGATTTTGGGAGGAATAAAGTTTGAGTAAGAAAAATGAATATCAGGGACATTTGATCCGTGAGGTTTACCCGGATTCAATTGCCGAGGCGATGGAAATCGAGCCGGGAGATGTCCTTCTACGAATAAACAACCAGAAAATAGAGGACGTTTTTGATTATCGTTACATGATCAAGGATGAGTATGTAGAAGTGCTGATCCGCAAGCCGGACGGGGAAGAATGGCTTCTGGAGATCGAGAAAGAGTATGATGATGACCTTGGCGTAGAATTTGAAAATGGTCTGATGAGCGACTACCGTTCCTGCAGCAACAAGTGTATTTTCTGTTTTATCGACCAGATGCCGCCGGGAATGCGTGAGACCTTGTATTTTAAAGATGATGATTCCCGTCTGTCTTTCCTGCAGGGCAATTATATTACCCTGACGAATATGAAGCAGAAAGATGTGGACCGTATTATCGAGATGCAGCTTGCGCCGATCAATATTTCTGTGCAGACAACGAACCCGGAGCTGCGCTGCAAGATGCTCCACAATCGTTTCGCCGGAGAAAAGCTGAAATTCCTGGATGATCTGTATGCCGGACATGTGGAGATGAATGGGCAGATCGTACTGTGCAAGGGAGTTAATGATAAGGATGAGCTGAAGCGTTCTATCGAAGATCTGATGAAGTATCTGCCGTTTATGCGGAGTGTGTCAGTGGTTCCGGCAGGACTTTCCAAATACAGGGAGGGACTTTATCCACTGGAGCTTTTTGATAAAGAAGAAGCGGAAGAGGTCATTGATCTGATCGAGAGCTATCAGAAGAAGGCGTATGACGAGTTTGGACTTCATTTTATCCATGCAAGTGACGAGTGGTATATCCTTGCAGAGCGGGATTTCCCAGAGGAAGGACGTTATGACGGATATATCCAGCTGGAAAATGGTGTTGGCATGATGCGGCTTCTACGGGATGAATTTTACCATGCCTTTGAAGAGCTTCAGGAAAGTGAAGAATATCCAAAGTTAAAAGAAGGAATCGCACGGACATTTACCATTGCGACTGCAAAGCTTGCGTATCCGACAATTCAGGAATTTGCAGACAGGATCACGGAAGCATTTCCAAAAGTAAAGATCACGGTTTCCTGCATCCGTAATGATTTCTTTGGTGAGACGATCACCGTATCCGGTCTGATTACCGGACAGGATCTGGTGGCACAGTTAAAAGAGAGAAAAGAAGCAGGAGAGGATCTGGGAGATACTCTGCAGATTCCGATCAATATGCTGCGAAGCGGAGAAGAGGTCTTTCTGGATGATCTGACGGTGCAGGACGTGGAAGCGGCACTTGGCATGACGGTGAAGGCAGTGGAGTCCGGTGGTAAGGATTTTCTTGACGCGGCACTGAATTTGGATTATCATACAGAACGAAACAATGAGAATTTTGTATACATTAAAGCATACGACAGAGAGGATGAGTAACTTGAAATTTTCAAAACAGATGTCAGAATCAATTAAACTTGGTGTGATCCTTGCGATTGCCGGTGGATTTATGGATGCCTATTCCTATATGTGCAGAGGAAAAGTATTTGCAAATGCGCAGACTGGAAATATTCTGCTTCTTGGAATCAATATTTCAGAGAGAAACTGGCATATGGCACTCCACTATCTGGTTCCGGTGCTGGCATTTGCCATTGGAATCGCCCTTGCGGATCTGGTGAAAATACGGACGAAAAATCTGACACTTCTGCACTGGAGACAGATTTCGGTATTCTGTGAGGCAGTGATCCTACTGAGTGTCAGCTTTATCCCACAGGATTTTAATCTGGTGGCGAATGCACTCACGTCCCTTGCGTGTGGGATTCAGGTGGAAAGCTTCCGCAAAATCCATGGAAACGGAATTGCAACCACCATGTGCATCGGAAACTTACGAAGTGCGACCCAGCATATGTGCAGTTATGCGAACACGAAGGATAAAGAGTATATCAAGAAAGGACTTTTGTACTATGGAATCATCTTCTTCTTTGTGATCGGTGCAGTTATCGGAAATGCCTGTGTGGAAATGTTTGCTGAAAAGGCACTTCTGATCGCTTCTGCAATTCTGGCAGTTGCTTTTGTGATGATGTTTGTTGATGGAGAAAAAGAACAATGCAAATAAAGCAGATCGCGTATATAAGATCTGATTTTGTGGAGAAATTCGGGATTCCGCGGCAGAGCGGATTAGTTAGCGAACTTATCTCTACGGTCGTTTTCGAGCCGGAGTATCGGGTTCCGGAGGCGCTTCGCGGTCTTGAGATGTACACTCACGTGTGGCTCGTCTGGGAGTTCTCCAAAGCGGTCCGCGAGGACTGGAAGCCGACCGTCCGGCCGCCCCGGCTTGGAGGAAATACCCGCATGGGCGTTTTCGCGACGCGTTCGCCGTTTCGTCCGAATCCACTGGGTCTTAGCTGCGTAAAGCTTGAGAAAATCGAGCTGACCTCCCCGGAAGGTCCGATAATACACGTCTCCGGCGCCGACCTCATGGACGGAACTCCCATCTACGATATCAAGCCTTATCTCCCTTACGTTGACTGCCGTCCCGAGGCTTCCAACGGTTTCGCACTGGCTCAGCAGGACGGCGTACTGAGTGTTGATATTCCTGTAGAGCTGGAAAACCTGATTCCACCTGAAAAGCGCGGTGCGCTCGTTTCGGTGCTTGCGCAGGATCCCAGACCGCAGTACATCTCAGATCCCCAGCGGGAATATACAATGAGCTTTGCCGGTTTTGAAATCACGTTCACCGTCGATGAAAATGACCTTACAGTAAAAAACATCAGGAAATCATAAAAGGAGCGTTCCACAGTGGAACGCTCCTTCGTTTTATTATGTTGCGATTCCCGCGAACTGGCTCTGGTAGAGCTTGTAATACTCGCCCTTCTGGGCTAGCAGTTCGTCGTGGTCTCCGGCTTCGACTACCTTTCCGCCGCTTATTACGACTATCTTGTCAGCGTCGCGGATAGTTGAAAGTCTGTGCGCGATTATAAGGCTCGTTCTGCCCTTCATGAGCGCTACCATCGCTTCCTGAATATGCATTTCAGTACGCGTGTCTATGCTGGAGGTCGCCTCGTCAAGTATAAGTATCTTCGGGTCTGCAAGCACTGCGCGGGCAATCGAAATAAGCTGCCGCTGCCCCTGGGAGAGGTTGCTTCCTCCTTCGGTCAGCATTGTGTTGTAACCGTCTGACAGCTTGGAAGCAAAGTCGTTTACCCTTGCAATTTTTGCCGCTTCAACGATCTCCTCATCGGTCGCGTCAATTCTGCCGTAGCGGATATTCTGCGCGATTGTGTCCGAGAAAATAACCGTATCCTGGAGCACTATTCCAATACTTCCGCGGAGCTTGTTCACCGGAATATTCCGGATATCCTGACCGTCCAGGGTTATAACGCCGCCGTCGATGTCGTAGAACCTTGTCAGCAGATTTACTACTGTTGTCTTGCCGCTGCCGGTGGCTCCGACTATCGCGATTTTCTGTCCGGATTTGACCCAGAGGTCGAAATGCTTCAGCACCTGCTCTCCCTTTACATAGGAGAAGTCGATATCCTTGAAGTTCAGGTCGCCCTTTACGTTTTCGATCTCGAACGGCTCGTTTCCGCCCTGATCCTCCGGCTCGCTGTCCATTACGTCGAATACGCGCTCAGCGCCTGCAAGCGCGGACTGTATCTGCGCATACTGGTTTGCGATTTCGTTTATGGGTCTTGTGAACTGCTTGGAATAGGTTATGAATGCCTGAATTGTTCCTATCGAGATATAGAACATATCGGTTTCCGGCCGAGAAGCAAGAACCGCTCCCACAACGGCGATTAGAAGGAATCCGAAGTTACCGATCGTGTTCATGCACGGTCCCATTACGCCTCCGAGTATCTGCGCCTTGATCCCGACTGTTTTCAGCTCATCGCTGGTCTGGTTGAAATCCTGGCAGATCTTGCCTTCGTGTGTGAACGCCTTGACCGTCTTGCAACCGCTGACAGCTTCTTCAATCTGACCGTTGAGCTGACCGAGCTTAGCCTGCTGTAACGGGAAGTACTTCCGCATGAACTTTGAAAGGAACTTGGTAACTACAAGTGTCAGCACAATAGTCACCATGCTGACTATCGTCATAAGCCAGGAATGAATCAGCATCATGACGAAGCAGCCGATAAGCATTATAACTCCGGAAATAAGCGAACCCAGGGACTGCGAAACAGAGTTTGACACGTTCTCTACATCGTTCGTCATGCGGCTCAGAATATCGCCGTGCTTGTGGGTATCCATGTACTTTATCGGCAGTCTTGAGATCCTCGCAAAAAGATCCTTACGCATTACTCTTACGGTATACTGTGACAGCATAGCCGCAAAAAGGTTCTGGAAATATGTGAACACCGCCGAACAGAGATACACCGCGCCAAGCACGACAAGCCAGGTCACAAGCGCGTTCGCGTCAAGCTTTGCTATAGAGTCTATAGCGTTTGCCTGAATAGTCGGCGCAATGACGTTCAGCAGAGTTGCCACCAGCATTACCGCCAGCATTGCTATGATCAGCCGCCGGTTCTTGCCGATGTATGTCAGAATACGGCTGAGGGTCGCCCTGAGATTTTTGGGCTTCTCGCCGGGCATCATTCCGGGAGGACCGCCGCGCCTTCCGCCGGGACCGCCTGGACCTCCGGGTCTCATATTAACTACGGGAGCTTCTTTAGCCAACCTGCTCAGCCCCCTCTCTCATCTGGGAATTGTAAATATCACGGTAAACGCTGCAATTCTTCATGAGATTATCGTGGGTATCAAATGCGGCTATTCTGCCGTTGTCGATTACCGCGATCTTATCCGCGCGCATTACGCTTGCAACTCGCTGCGCGATCATTATGACCGTAGTTCCCTTCAGCTTCTCGCGGAGAGCTTTTTGCAGCTTCGCGTCGGTGGAAAGGTCAAGCGCGGACATGCTGTCGTCGAATATTAATATTTCGGGCTTCTTCACAATTGCTCTGGCAATGGAAAGTCTCTGCTTCTGTCCACCGGAAAGGGAGCTTCCCTTTTCGGTGATCATATCCTTGTAACCCTCGGTGAATCCGCTTATGAACTCATCTGCCTGGGCTATTTCAGCGGCGCGCCTTACTTCCTCGTCGGAGGCTTCGGCGTCGCCCCAGCGGATATTCTGCTCGATGGTTTCCGAGAACAGCTCGCTCTTCTGAAGAACAAAGCCTATTTTATGGCGGAGGTCGTCCAGCTTATAATCCTTGACGTTTACACCGTCAACGAGCACTTCGCCCTCAACCGCGTCATAGAAACGCGGAATCAGGCTTACAAGGGAGGTCTTGCCGCAGCCGGTCGCGCCGAGTATCGCTACGGTCTCGCCCTTGTTCACTTTGAAATTCACACCGGTCAGGACGTTTCCGCTCTGAACTCCGGGATATCTGAATGAAACGCCGCGGAACTCAACGGTGCCGTTTTCTGGAGTTTCACCGCCCTCCGGATAGGTTCCGTCGGAAATAACCGGATCAGCCTCGAGGACTTCCCTGATACGATTTGCGGAAGCGGTCGCTCTTGTTACCTGCTGGAACATCATGCCGATCATCATCATGGACATGAGTATCTGTGTGATGTAGGTTATAGCAGCCATGATGCTTCCGACCTGAGCCTCGCCTGCGGCAGCCCTTACGGAATCTCCGCCTATCCAGATAACCATGATAACGGACGCGTTCATCAGTATAGAAAGCGTCGGAACAAGCAGAGCCATCAGCTTCTGAACGCGGAGGTTTGTGAAAACCAGCTCATCGTTTGCCTTGTTGAAACGCTCGTTTTCGTAGTCCTCACGGGTATACGCCTTTACGACGCGTGCGCCGCTCACGTTCTCCTGAACAACGGAATTCACACGGTCAAGCTTGCCCTGAACAACGCTGAACAGCGGAGCGCCCTTTCTAAGAACCAGTACTATAATAATTATCTGTATCGGGAGGGTGAAAAGCAGTATGTAGCCGAATGTTGCATTTATCGAAAGCACCATTACGATGCCGCCGATAAACTGCATAAGTGTACGCACCATCATGCGAAGCGCCATGCCGACGAAATCCTGACAGGCGGTTATGTCGTTCGTTAGTCTGGTAACGAGCGAACCGATGGTGAATTTATCGGTCTGCTGAAAGGACATCTTCATTACCTTTGCGAATGCGTCCTTGCGCAGATCGTTCGAAAAATTCTGAGCCGCCATATTTCCGAACACGCCGGAAAGCACGCCGCCCAGGCAGCCGATGACCGTAAAAATCAGCATTTGACCGCCCAGGTTCAGAATAAGCTGAATGTCCCCTGCAACGATACCTTCGTCAACAATTCTGGACATGAGGCTCGGCTGAACCAGGTCCATGCTGACCTCAAGAACCATGAAAAGCGGCGTCAGTAAAGCAAAATACCAGTATTTCTTCAGGTATTTCAGTACCTTAGTCAATTATGTCTCCTCCAACTTCCCTGCGGAGGTTCTCGGTCATCTTTGCAAGAATCTTGCGAGCGGTAGCCTGCTCCTTCTCGGAGATGTCCTTCAGCATGAGCTGCTCCGCGCGGTCGAAAGCTTCAAGGATCTTTGCATGCATCTCTCTGCCCTTTTCGGTGATGTAAACGTGTGTCTCGCGGCGGTCTACGTCGTTCTTCTCGCGGCGCACGATGCCCTCGCGCTCCATGTTGCGCAGCGTAATGCTGATTGTGGGGGCCTTGAGCTGGGTAAGGTTTACAAGCTCGAGCTGGGTCATGCCGTCCTGCTCCATCAGCGGCTTCATAACGTGGCGGTAGGAGGAACGCATTCCGATTGCCTCAAGTTCGCGGCATACATACTTGCCGAACATGAACGAAGCGTCGTTCACGCTCTTTATTGTCTCGTTTCCCTTGAACATGTAGGTATTGTTGTTGCTGTTTTTCATCGTTTTGTCCTTTCTCAGTTGAGTTTGCATCGAAAAGTTAGTTTACTAATCAACTATTAATATTATAACAATTTTTTCGTTAAAGTCAATAAACATTAGGTGAAAAATTGATGAAAATTGACAAGAGCCTAAACGGTAATTGAATGATAGCCAATTTCACAATACTACTGCCCAGCGCCTATTTCATCGGATTTTTGTTGATTATACAACACTGCTAACCTTTATGTCTTTTAAACTGTTACCGATTTGTAATCGTTTTGTAACCGACTTGACATTTTTCAGCAAATAGTATATAATGTTTCGTGGATCGTTTAATTTAACTGACATTTTCACTAAAACCTACATTATTCACAAAACCAAGGCATATTTCAGAAACGGAGCACCTAAATGATCAAAAAGCATACGGCTGTAATTGCAGCATTTATCTCCCTGGCTTCCTTCACGACAATTAACGCTTCCGCCGCGGACAACTCTACAGCACTTTCTCATTCCAGCGGTTATTACGACAATTCCCAGCTTGTCACGGTAGTAAACTACGATGATGAAACCGATATCTATTTCACAACCGACGGCTCCAAGCCCGGTACTGACTCCGCGCTGTACGACGGAACTCCGATCTCCGTATCGGAAAACACGGTCGTACGAATTGCGGCTTACAGCGGCGAGGATCTTATCAATACCGCCAAGGCTTCTATCAAAATACGTACCGCTTCACCATCGGCGTCCTCTGAGGGCGGCGAATACAGCGATGCTGTAAAGGTAAAGCTCACATGCAGCGACCCTGACGCGGTAATCTATTACACTACGGACGGCTCGACCCCCACAAAGGATTCGGCAAAGTACAAGAAGGCAATAACCATCAGCGATTCCACTACACTGAAATTCGCGACCATCGCACCGGACAAGTCCCGGAGCAAGGTAGTTACCGAAAAATACGTCATCAAGCAGACCGATTTCGACGACCCGATGTGCCAGGCGCTCTTTGAACTTGTCAACGAGACCCGCGCCGAGTACGGACTGTCGCCGCTCAAGGCTCACACAGCACTGACGGAAGCCGCTCTGGTTCGCGCAAAGGAGTACTCATACTATCAGTCGCACTACCGACCCGATGGAAGCAGATGGGACACTATCCTTTCCGCTTACGGTCTGAATCTGAAAACGAATATACGCGCCGAAAACCTCGCATACTATTACACCTCCGCGAAACAGGCAATGAAATGCTGGATGAACGACCCTTATCACCGCGGAAATATTCTGAATCCCGATACCGAGTACATAGGTCTGGCATGCTACAATAACGGCTGGTGCAACTACTGGTGCCAGTTATTCATCGGGTGAGATAATGATTAAAAAGATCCTTTCGCATGACACCTGCGCTCAATGCAGGCTATGCTGCACTTTCGTTGAAAGCGACAAGTGGGAGATCCCGCTTTTTACAGGAAAATCAGAAACAGAAACCGCTGAGGGATTCGCACCGGTTCGGAAGATTCCAGGAACTCAAAGCTGCGTTTTCGATATGAAATTCAACGGAGACGAGATAATCTACTGCCCTGCCGCCAGCGACCACGGGTGCGTACTCGGTGACAAACGTCCGTTCGACTGCAAAATCTGGCCGTTCCGCGTGAACAAGCTAAACGATATGTATGTTATTACGCTCTCGCCGGTCTGTCCGGCGGTAAAGAAACTTCCGCTGGAAACGCTCTGCGAGTTCGTGAAAGCTGACGGTTTCGCCGATATGCTGTTCAGTCATGCGGCTGAGTTCCCCGAATCTGTGAAACCCTACGAGGACGGCTACCCTATTCTCGCCGTCGAAAAAAACAAATGATAATCAGGCTGCTTTAATTGCAGCCTTGTTTTATATAAGGTCACCTCTAAAAACCTTGTTTGAGTGAAAATATGTATAGCACACTGCCTGCTTCTTCAAACCTCCTCGTAAGGCATACAAGCCTTACGAGGAGGTTTTCCTAAAATCTGGCACACGCTGCCCGTTTTTGCTTTTCAAACCGATTTTTAGATGTTTCCATAATAAGCAATTTATCTGGACAAATTCCGAAAATGCAACCCAACGTAACATTTATGTAAGCTGCGGTTGGTGGAATTGAGCAACAAACTGATGTATAATTATGACGAGGTGAAAACATGAGCATTGAGTTCAACAATCTCAAGCTGTTCCGCAAGCAGAACGGCTTTACCCAGGAAGAAGTAGCCGAAAAGCTGAACGTTTCACGGCAGGCAGTAGCAAAATGGGAAAGCGGCGAGACGGTCCCGGATATAGAAAACTGCATTGCGCTTGCTGATATCTACGGCACCACCGTAGACATGCTGGTGCGCAATCTGACGGAGGTCTCCGACAGTCAGGACGGCAAAAAGCACATATTCGGCTTCTCCAAAATGAACGACAAGGGACAGATAACTCTGCCGAAGAAATGCCGCGAGGTATTCGGACTCAACCCCGGCGACGCTATACTTGTTCTTGGGGACGAGGACAAGGGAATGGCTCTCGTGAAGCTGGGCGGAGTTATAGAGGACGCCAGAAATGCGTCAGGAGGCAAACGCAATGACAGCAGTACAGGCAAGAGAGCTGACAAAAAGGTACAAAGGAAAAACAGCGGTAAACAGCCTTGACATAACCGTTGAAAAGGGCGAGCTGTTCGCGCTTCTCGGAGTGAACGGCGCAGGAAAAACCACAACGATACGAATGCTCACATGCCTTTCGAAACCGACAGGCGGCGAGGCTTACGTCTGCGGACACAACGTATCTACAGAGAGCGCGCTTGTGAAAAAGGCAGTCGGAGTTTCCCCGCAGGACACCGCAGTAGCAGAGAATCTCACCGTTCGGGAAAACCTTGAGCTGATGGCGAAAATCTACGGATTTACACAAGAGAAACGAAACGAACGCGTCGCGGAAATGCAGCGCATGTTCAAGCTCGACGAAGTAATGGAACAGCGCACCAAGACGCTTTCCGGCGGCTGGAAGCGGCGGGTCTCCATCGCGATG
>ERZ826220.2344-NODE-2344-length-16399-cov-21.071341_pt1 | contig 16399 bp, 7 predicted proteins | sample MGYA00519927_ERZ826220 | MGnify/ENA primary metagenome ERZ826220 (study PRJEB31778, sample SAMEA3449225) | human gut metagenome | biome: human gut; feature: human-associated habitat; material: faeces | place: United Kingdom | collected 2010/2012 ...
CCGCACCTCGCTCGCCGTATCGGCACTTAGAATTATGCGGTATTGCCTTTACAACTTCACAAGTATCTCCCCCGCACCGGAATCCGATTGCCCTTCTCCCCTATCCCCCAACCGCGCGTACCGTTCATCTTCATCCGCTCCCCCATCCCAAAACAAAAGGCATGTGCCCCCTTATCTCTATCATAAGGTGGGCACATGCCGTTACATTATCATGATTTTATCACGCCAAAGTCATCAGGCAATGCAGCCATCGGCAAAGCTGTTGCGCTTGGCTTTCTCTTTCTGCTGGTTGCGCTTGGCGATGATTTCTTTGCACAGGCCAATACGGTTGGTCTTGAAGTGGAAGAACGGGCGTTCCGGTACGGTGAAAATCTCCACCGGACGCATGTAACGTTCCGGCAGGCAGGCATTGATCTTATCGCGCACATCGTCCAAGGTGTAGCCATCTTTGAGCTGGACGTACAGGTACGGCAGGAAGCAGCCCTCGTGCTCATCATCCGGCACGATAACAAAGAACTCGTCCTTGATGCCCTTGATGTCGGCATCGGCCACGATGTTCTCCAGCGGCTGCACCATCAGGTCGCCGCCGCCAAAGCGCGGGGATGCGCCGCGGGTCATCGTGTAGAGCACACCGTCCTCGGACATATAGCCAATATCGCCGGTGTGCAGCCAGGTCTTGCCGTCTGCGTGGACCTGCAGTGCCTTGGCGGTTGCTTCGGGGCGGTCATAGCCCAGCATCACGCCGGGGCCCGTGATGCAGATCTCACCGGGGGTATTGTAGGTCAGCTCTTCCTGGGTGCCGGGCTTGAAGATGCTGATGATGCTGTGGATCATCGGAACACCAACGTTGCCGTCACGCACCGGGAACGGAGCCATGGGCAGAGTGGCGTTGGAGCCAGCCTCGCTGCTGCCGTAGCCGGCAGTAAAGCGCAGGTTGCAGTTATGCTGCTTGAGGAACTCCTCAACATTGCGCAGCTGCTTGTTGTTGAATGCCTCGCAGCCGGCGCCGATGGCCAGCATGTGGGACATATCATAGTCAGCCGGAAGACGCTTGCTGCGGCGGATAACCTCCACAAACATGGGGATCAGGGGCCAGTTGTTGGGGCGGTAGCGCATCATTTCCAGGTCAACATCGTACACATCCACAAACGGATCCAGAATGAGCAGCATACCGCCGGCCAGGGGCAGCAGCATCATGGAAACCACAACAGCGATCAGAGCCGGGGGCAGGATGGTCAGCAGCCAAGTGGGGCGGAATTTATCCGAAGAGCCATAAAAGTTCATCTGGGTCAGCACGCCGATGATGCTGTGTGCAGAATGGATGACCTGCTTGGAAGGGCCGGTGGAACCGCTGGTGTAGGCGCGCAGCAGCGGGCGGTCAATGTTGACAGGAGCGGGCACAAAGCCGCGAAAACGCTGGCCCATGTTACAGAAATCAGCCCACATCATGGTATCAGAGCCACGGGCGGGAACATCCGGATACAGGGCATCCAGGGAATGCTGCAGGTAAACCGGCATAGCGGCGCGGTCGCCGCTTTCCAGAGCGGGAACGATAACATAGGTATTCACGTTGGTCTGCTCACGGTAAGCTTCGATTTCGGCCTTGGAGAAGAAGTCGTGAACAAAAATCACCTTGGCATTGGCTTTCTGAACAGCTTCAATGTTTTCTTCCAGGGTGTTGTCACGGCACAGCAGCGAAGCGCCGATGCGCTCGGCTGCCAGCAGCAGATAAATGAATTCCGGCACAGAACGCAGGAACACGGGGATCTGGTCCCCCTGCTTGATGCCAAGCACCTGCAGAGCGCGGGCGGTGGCGTCTACCTTACGGAACACGGTAGCCCAGGTGATATCCACGCCATAGTAGTGCATGGCAATCACGTTAGGGTCTGCAGCGCGCACGGAGAGGTACTGCTCCACGGTGCAGGCCGGAACCTGGATACCGCGCAGAACATCTGGATAGAACTTCATCCAGGGGCGGTCAATGCTGGGCTTGCCAGTCAACATCGCGTTTTTATTCATTGCAATTTCCTCCAAATGTCTTTCCCTTATAGTTGCAGGGAATTAAATTATCCAAATCAAATCACGCTAAACCTTTATGGCGCTTTCCCCTGCTGTACACATCGTTGCACAGCGTCGCCGAACCATAATGCTACGATTATTTTCGGTGCTGAATATAGTATACCATTCCTGTTTACGGAAAGCACGAGAATCCCATGGCACAAATTTCCAGAAATTGATTCCGCGTGATTCACTTTTTTCACATGGATTTTCACGCTTTTGGCATGGAGTTTTCTTGCAATTTCATTTTCCTCGGTGCAACAAAAGCCCCAGCTACCGCAGCAGCCAGGGCTTTATGTTTATGCGTATGTATGTTATATTTTTAGATTTTGTTCATCCAGCTCTCTTGCAGTTCTTCCATTTCATCACCTTTGGCGCGGGTAATCAGATGGATTCCCTGCAGGACATGATGGATGTGCTCCGCAATGGCGTTGCGCTCTTTTGTCACGTTCTGGTCATCCAAATTCCAGACCTGATCAAAATATTCACTCAGGCGGTCTTCCATCACACTGTTGTTGACCATTGCAATCCGGTTGACGGGGCAGTTGTTATCCAGCCGAAGATACGATGCAGCGCCAGAAAGAAACATATTGGGGTCCGCCACATACTGGAAATCGTTCACAATGCGGCCGCTGATCAAGCGGAATTCAAGTTTTTCACGCTGCTTGCAAAGCTGCAGCACATGGCTGATGCACCGGCTGCGCTGATCCGGGGTAAGGTTGACCTTGTAACTGAAAAAGTCCAGCTCGCCGGAAACCGCCATGGAGGAAAATGCAGCTTCATAAATCAGGATGCGGATGTTTGTTTCCTCCACCACACCTTTGGCAAGGTTGTGTACGCTACGCAGCTCCGCAGGGGTAGCACCCAAAAAATCTTTCAGCTCGGCCTCGTGGGCGGTCAGGATCTCTTCAAACAAGTCATCCGGCAGCAAAAGCTCATTCAGGTGGCCGAACATCCACCGCAGATTGGAGGCCAGCAGCGTGTGCATATAGTCGTACTGGCTGATCAGCTGGCGCATGCTGGTATCGCGGAAAAGCTGGTCATCCCGCACGCAGAGCTTGGAAAAGTTATCATACAGGCTTTCGCAATTCTGCGGATCCTCGGTGGCGGTAACGGCAGCGCAGCGGCTGTGGCTGACCAGCAGGCCGGTAATGGCAAAATCGCCCTTGACCACAAACACCGCGCGCCCGGCAGCCGCGGTGCTGCCAAACAGCTTGAAATGAATATGGCTGAAGTTGGTCAGCACGTTAATAATGAGCGCGGCATCATAGATGGGGTCCCATTTTTCGCGGCTGATATCGATCATCAGCTTGAAATAGACGTTATCATAGCTGCGCTGGTCCACCAGCTGGCCGTTTTGCAGGTTGGCAACTTTCAGGCGGTATTCGCGCGCCATTTCCATCAGGTCCATCACAGCCACAATGTCCAGCTGGCTGACGCGGCGCAGCACAGGGTGGACCATTTTGGTCAGATATTGCAGCATGTTCAGCTCGGCCCAAAAGTCCGTATAGGGGCCAATGCGCGCCTCGCCGCTGTCCAGTTCCTCTTGCAAATAATCATATTCAGCAATCAGGTTATCATAAATGGCGGCTTTCAGGTCACTGGGGATGCTAACGCTGTATTCCCGCAGCAGCAGGTCACGGCCATCATCGGTGGCTTCATCCACCACGCAGGCACTGATGCCCTCCATCACGCGCTTTTCAGTCTTTTTGGCAGGCAGCATGCGGCCGCTGACCCATTTGCTGATATAGGAAACATCGTATTGCAGGCGCTTGGCCAGGGTATAGTTCTTGACCTCCGCAACTTCCAGCAAATGCTCCAGCAGAATGCTGAATCTATTTTTATCATCCATTGCACCAAATCCTCTTCACCCATTTAGTTTGCACTTTTCTTTTATTCTATTATACAAGTTCCATATTTCGATTGCAAATTCAAATGATAACAGGTAAGGAAAAAATGAAGAAAATATATTAAAATCTTTCACAATTCGCGGCCGCATTCTTTGGCATTCATGCCAGTTTGTTGCTTTTTTGTTGTTTGAACTGACAAAGTTTGTTTGTTCTGCTTGTGATATCCTCCAAAAATTATACTTCGCGCGCCATATTTGCCAAATTTAGCCGCAGCTTTTTAGTAGGTTTTGCCCTTGCACCGGCCTGATGTGTTCGCCATGTTTTTGTGTGTTGCCTTTATTATGCGGGTAAGGTAAATTGCGATTTTTTAATCGTGTACTATTTCTAGCTTTCGGTGGGGTGGGGTCCCCCGCCCTACTGGCCTGGCAAATATTTCACCGAACCTATGCCCAAAAATACAAAAATGCCGCAGCAGACTGTTACATCTGCTGCGGCATTTTTATTTAGAGGTTAATGGGCTGGTTACAGCTCATTGTTCGGCTGTGGGATTACTGCAGAACGCCGGTGTTCTTATCAAAGTGATAAGTACGGCCGTCGATGACTGCATCGCCCTTAGCCATGGTGCCATAGATCGGGTCGAAGTAGTAACGCTTGTCCGCGCTCCAGCCCTTGATCATGTGGCCCTGTGCATCGTAACGGACCCACTTGCCGGTGCCATCGGCGCGGTCAGCCCACTGGCCAGCTTTGGATTCCTGATAGACATCCTTGCTGGTGGCTTTCTTGCCCTGGTCAACGGCGTCCAGCCAGTACCAAGCGTCGGAAGCCGGGTCATAGATTTCCTTGCCGCGGCCATCCAGGCCCTGGCGGACACCCTTTTCGTACCAGAAGTCAGCGCCTTTGATGGTCAGCCACTGGTTGTCCAGAGCAACACCGGTGTACTTGTCAAATGCGCAAGGTACGCCGTCAATGTCGCCTGTGCCCTTAGCCATAGCGCCGGTGATCAGGTCAAAGTAGTAGGTGCCCTTATCGGTCGTCTGCCAGCCCTTGACCATGTGGCCGTTCTCATCGTAACGGACCCACTTGCCGGTGCCATCGGGCTTATCAGCCCACTGGCCGGCGGCGGATTCCTGATAAACGTCCTTGCTGACGGTCATTGCGCCGCCCTGGACAGCATCCAGCCAGTACCAGGCGTCGGAATCGGGATCATAGATCTCTTTGCCGCGGCCGGTGGTACCCTGCTTCACGCCCTTTTCGTACCAGTACTTCTTGCCGTTTTCTTCAACCCAGCCGTTCTTCTCGCCGAACTTGGCGGTGTAGTCCTTGCCGTTGAAGGTGACAGCAGCGGTGGTAACTCCGCTGGTCTGCTTTACAGTTGCATCCACGAACTGTGCGCTTGCGCAGTTCTTATCGGTGCAGGTAAAGACAGCCATTGCGGTAACGGTAGTCTTTTCAGCGGCACCATGAGCGGTGCGCTCCTCGGCTTCGAGAGCCTGAGTTTCTTCGCCGCCTTTGTTGGTGTTATCGCCCTCGCTGGGGTTGGTGGGTTCAGTGGTCTCCTTCTTCTCGAAGGTCGCTTCAAAATCCACACGGTTGGCCGGCATGATGACCTCGTATGCGCGATTCTCATCAAGAGTAATCGAGCCGCCAGTGGCTCCCTGCATGCAGCGAGCTTCGCTCAGCTGATAGCCATCGGCAGCGGTAAAGGTAGCAACAATCGTAGTCCCCTCTGCGGCACGAACAATGCTTTCAGTAGAGCCCTTAACGGTAACCTTAATCGTACCACCTTCGGTCGGTTCCGCATTAGTGGTAATGCCATACTCAACGATCGTAAACTGTGGGGTGACAGTTACATTGTCAGCAGGCATTTCAAAAGTGTAGGTGTTGGCTTTCTCGCCGGCCTTATACGAAATAACAGTATCCTTGCTGTCTTTAATCGCCAGACCGTTTTCAGCCAGCTTGGTCAGCATAGAATCGTTATCCACCGGCTCAACAGTCAGAGTAACAGTTTCGCCAGCTTTCACGCCAGTGGTCTTGTCAGCCGTCACCTTGCCGTATTCGGTGCTGTTGGTCGTAACGCTGTAGGTTTCAACCTTAACGGCCTCAAACTCAGCGCTAACGGTAACATCAGCGGCAGGCATCTTGAAGGTTGCCTTGCCATCGGTCAGGGTCAGCTTTTCGGTCTTGGTATCTTCGCCGATCTGATAGCTGTAGGTCAGGCTGTCAGCCTTGAGCTGGTAGTTATCAGCTGCCTTAACGGTAACGGTAACTTCGGTGCCTTCAACAGCTGCGGTTGCACTCACCTTGGTTTCGCCGTTCTTGTTCGCAGTGTCTGCCACAGTAACCTTGTATTCCTTAACAAACTCTGCGCTGACGTTGACGGGGTAAGCAGGCATTGCAAAGGTGTAGGTGTTGGCTTCGGTGCCAGCTTTCACTTCAACGGTCTGTTCCTTGTTGTCGGCATCGGTGTAAGTAACCTTCAGGCCATTTTCCTTCAGGGCATAACCGGTATCCGGGGTAACCTTAACAGTAACGGTCGCGCCCTCAGCAGCGGTGGCCGGGCTGATTTCCAACTTGCCGTTGGTGGGTGCCGCCTGCTTGACCTCATAGGTCTTAGCGTTCTTTTCAACGCTGATGGTCACATCGCCGTCCGGCATGGTGAAGGTGTAAACCGTCTTAGCCTTTTCGGTGGTAGCCTGGGCTGCGGCTTCGTCCTGCGCTGCTTCCTGAACTTCAGTCAGAGCAACATCGGTATCGCCGTTCTTTGCGGTAACGGTAACGATATCGGTGCCTTCCTTTTCTACGGTCAGGGTAACGGTATCGTCCTTGATGTAGGTGTTGTTGATGGTGCCCAGGGTCAGGGTAACGCCTTCAACTGCTTCCGGCAGGGTTACAGTGTGAGGTACGCTCTCGGTTGCGGTATGGCAATCAGAGCACAGGTACACATTGTTGCCAACGGACTTGGTTTCCAGCTCGTCCAGAGCCCAGGTATGGCCCTTGGGCAGTGCGCCGTCAGCGTACTTCTTTTCACCCTTGGTCAGGCCGTACTTGGTGGTGCGGGCCTGGGTATAAGCAGGGGTATTGCACCATGCTTCAACGGTAACATCGGTGGTTGCGCCGCTGCTCAGGTCGCTGACCATGTCGGACATCGGCATGGTTTCAACCAGGTTAGCGCACCACATGAACTCTTCGTTCTTGTTCTTCTCGTCAGAGCTGCTCATGTTCTGGTTGTAACTCGGGTTGTAGTTCCAGGACTCGGTCTTGTAGCTCTTACGGTTTGCATAAGAAGTGCCGGAGGCATCGGTCTTGACTTCTGCCTTGCCGTCCACCAGTTCCTTATAGGTGTTGGACAGGTTGGTGCCGACAGAAACGACCAGCTGATCCTTGGTGGTGTTGATGCCGGTGATCACAGTCTGGCCCTGCTGGGTGGTGGTAGCAAAGCTGTAGCTGTCACGCAGGGTCAGGCCCGCCAGAGGATGGTTCATGAAGGTCTTCAGATACTGCACACTGTCGGTATTCTGGGGGCTGTCCATGATAACCATGCTCATGCCGGGAAAGTGGGTATCGGGAACCATGTTGCCGTCCTTATCCTTGGTCAGCTTAATGCCGCCATAGACGGTGTTGTATTCCTTCACTTCTTCCACTGCGCCGGTGGTCGGGTCCATACGGTAGATGGCGTTGTTGACGTTGAAGTACAGCTTGCCATCATACAGTGCGGTAGAGTGTACCAGTGCGGGGTAGATCCGCTTTGCAGCAGCGTCTGCCAGGCACTCGGTGTTCAGGTTGTTTTCAACCTTGGTATGCTTATCTTTTGCACTGGTATCGATCTTATAGATGGTGCCAGCTTCGGCCAGGACCTTGGCATTGCTGTCGTCATCATTGAAGTTGCTGCTGGTTTCCTTCAGATCGTTGTAGTACATCAGGATGATATCAAACGGGTCATCCGTCTTGGTAAAGCTGCTCATGCTGAAGCCGCCGGGTCTGCTGCTGGAATCCTCTTTGCGGATATAGTAGTTCGCATTACGCGGACGTGCTTCCAGAGTATCGGGGCCCTGGTTCTGCATCTTCTTCATGAACTGCTGCATCTGGGAGTTGTTACCAGAGCTGCCGGAACCAGAGTTGCCGTTGTTGCCGTTCTCGGACTGCTGGCGGCGCATGTTGTTATACAGGTTCTGGTTGGTCGTGGTATCAACGTAATAGAAGTAATTATCGTCGAAGTAGATGGGGCTGCAGATAGAGGTGAACCAGGTATCCTCGTAGCAGGTATCGGTGTAACGGGTCTCGTTCTTGTTCTCCGCCTTGGTGTAAGAGTAATGCGGCTTGCCGTTGTTCAACACAACATTGCCGTCATCATCCACATCGGGATTCTTGTTCTTGGTGTAGGTGTAGCCATCGTACAGCGAGTCAATGTAATCATAGTACTTGCTGTAACGGCCTTCCAGACCGGAGGGAGAAACCAGGAAGTTGACATGGCGCAGGTCGCCTGCGTTCTCAACGCGGGTCTGGGCCATGCACTCGGTGTTCACGTCGTCATAGCAGACGTCAACATAGTACCAGTTCTTGTTGGCTTCGCCGGTGGTCATCGTAGCAGAATTGCTGTCACCCTGCAGCTTGTTGACCTTGACTGCGTTGAAGTAGTGGACGTTGTTGAACATGCCGCCGCCGAACGCATTACCGGCAACACTGGTATCAGAAGTATTGCAGTAATACAGGATCTGGGCAAAGTCAACAACAGCGTTATCGCCTACTTCATCGGGGGTCTTCCAGCTGCCGTCATCATTCTTATAGATGCTCTTGTTGTCAGGCAAATTCTGGACCATGTAGTTAAATGCAGCTGCATAGCCCAGGCAGATGCAGCCATACTCAACGCCCTTAGCGCCGATCTCGCCGCCCAGCAGGGCGCCGAAAGCAGTCGTCTGGATGGGGTCGTTGTTGCCGCCGCCGGTGATATCGCCCATGGAGCCCATATCGAATTCTGCAACCTGGGAGATCCAGTCGTGCAGGATCAGCAGCTTGGTGACATAGTCAGCGCTGTCACCCAGCTTGGCAACCTGTGCCAAGCCTGCGTCACGGATGGCTTTCAGAGCTTCGCCATAGTTCATGACGTAAGACATGAACGCCTGCGGCAGCATATTCAGCATGAATGCCATGGTGGTCGGCGGGACATCATCGTTCGGATCAATGCTGCACAATATCTTGATTGCGCCCATGGTGCCGGTGATGCTGCCATCCTCGCCCTGCTTCTGAACGCCCTTGGAGGTCCAGAACGGGGCAACCACGCCGAAGTACTCTGCTTCGTCCTGGTTGAACTGCGACAGCTGGAAGTAGTAGTAGTTCATCTGCGCAGTCGAGACATCGTAAGTATTGGTGACCTGGTTGCCCTGGTCGTCCACATACACGGCAGTCTTCTGGCTGTCGTACAGCAGCAGGCTGTTCTTGCCCTTGTTGTCGCCGCTCTGATAGGTGAAGTTCACCTTGCTTGCGTCAACCGGGTTGTTCTGCATATCGTACCAGTTGCCGTCCTTCATTGCGGACACCAGGGTAACGCCGGTGCCGCCGGAGGTGGTATCCAGGGTCGGGGTGCCGCCCACATTGATGTAGACGGAATTGTCATTCTGGTCTACCACAACGCTGACCGGCATGGTCATTACCGGCTGGGTTTTGATTTCTTCGCCGCAGACAGCGCACTTGAAGGTGACGCTGGTGCATTCCCAGTCAATGGTAACGGGAGCGCCGGCAGAAATTTTGCCGGTTTCGCTGTCATAGAACAGCTGGGCGTTGCTGTAGTCAGCGGCCAGCTCGCCCTCGACCTTCTTCATTTCCCAGTTGAAGGTAGCAACAAAGTTACCATCTGCATCCTTGGACACAACATGGCTCTGGCAGGGCAGGGCGGCAATGTCGTCGGTGCGGGTGGTGGGTTCCTTGTAGTCCTTCTTAACCGGGCTCTTGTCAGCGGGCACGCTGGCAGAGTAAACGGTCTTGCCGGCAACGCCGGGCTTTGCCTCGGTGGTATCCTTGGTTACGGTGCCTTCTACCTTCTGGTAGGCATCGTCCTTTTCACAGGTATACACAGCGGTGTAAGCCCAGCCGTCATCGGTCTTGGTCCAGTAACCATCGGGGGTTTCCTTCCAGGTATGGGTGTGGCCATCCTCCGGGTTGGTGTCATTCCAGTACCATTTCGGCTCGCCATAGGTATGGCCGTCTGCAGCGGCGCTGGCCGCAAAGGTATCGGAGTTTTCAGCAACGTAAGCCTGTGCGTAGCTGTCAGCCTGCTGCGCAATCACTTCATCATCGCTGTTGGTCATGGACTCCATCGCAGAGGTCATGCCGGAGCTGCCGGTAAAGGTAACGGCGGTCACAACGCCTGCGGCGTTCGTCTCATAGCCCAGGTCGGTAACGGCGCTGGACAGATGATACGTTTTGATGGTGGCAGCCATCACCGATGCCATCTCGTCCTTGTTCAGGCCATAGGCTTCGGTGTTGATCTTGCCGGCTGCGGCGTTGGCGTACATGGCATCGGCCAGTGCATTTTCCAACGCTGCAAGGCTCATGCCCGCCTTGCTCTGTGCAGTCGCTTCCAGCTTGGCATCATCCTGCTCCAGTTCATGCACTTCGCCCTGGGCAGCCAGCGTTTGAGCTGTCTGCTTGATCAGGTCTGCGGTGCTGGTGAACTTGGGCAGGGACTGCACAGCGCTGGCCGCGCTTGCTGCGCTAGCTGCAACAGACTGCGCTACCGAAGAATCAATCTTGGTAGTTTCGGCTGCTGCGGGAAGCGCCACGCTTTGGGCAACCATGGCTGCTGCCAACACGGATGCACCAAAACGCTGAAGGTTTTTCTTCATAGTTTTATCCTCCCTTAAGTGTTACTACTTTCCCCTTTTGTGTGAAAAGTGGTACGGCAGATGTGCGGCACTTTGCAGGTGTTGATTGCAAAACGCCTGGTTGTGCTCCCTCGGTCTGGCGATCCCCTGCCGGGCTGCGGCCTGCTTTTGGGGCTTTTGGCCCCGGCACAGCGGCTGACAAAACGTTGTACCGGCTGCATGCCTTGGTCCCGCAAATGATAACCTTTCCGACACATCTAGGTATATACATTATATCACAGTTGCCAGAATTTGCATAGTTAATTAGAGCGGTTTCTATCTAAATTTTTCTCCTTGAATCAACTGAAACCTGTTTTTCGCACATTATTTGCGCTGCGGTGCGGTGACCCTTTGGCGGTATTTATTAACATTTTTGAATGGTTTATTCCTGATTTTATCAAATGATTGAACATTTACCCCGATAATGTTCTTTGCAATCTCTTAATCCAATCACCCGGTATTGTGATCGCGCATTTTTTGCCATTTCGGTTTGGCTTGTTGTTGAGAGATTTGGCAGAGACTGGAGGAAACTTGAAGGGAAAATTGGAGGTTGAGAATTGCCCATTATAAATTGTACTGTAGAGAGCGTTCCTGACCGTTCCGAAAACTTAGGGATAGATCAACCCTTGCCCCTTAACCGCGACCTGAAATACACCTTCCCAAGGCAGGGCGGTGTGAGTGCCCCCTCCTGCTCCACTTTTTCAAAGTTCCGAATGGTGTCCTCTCCCCTATCTACAATTCCTGATGTTTTCATGATGCCTTCCTTGGTCTTCCACACCCGGCCTTTGCCCCCTCCCCGCCCCATAAGTCGTACACAACAAAAAGGCCCCTGCCTTAACAGCAGGAGCCTTGAAAGCTATATCACAAGCCGAAAATTACTTCTCGATCTTGGAAACAACGCCGGAACCAACAGTGTGGCCGCCTTCGCGGATAGCGAAACGCATGCCTTCTTCCATGGCAACCGGGGTGATCAGCTCAACGTGCATATCAACGTTGTCGCCGGGCATGCACATCTCAGTGCCTTCGGGCAGGGTGATGATGCCGGTAACGTCGGTGGTACGGAAGTAGAACTGAGGACGATAGTTGTTGAAGAACGGGGTATGACGGCCGCCTTCTTCCTTCTTCAGGACGTAAACATGGCCATCGAAAGTGGTGTGGGGATGAACAGAGCCGGGAACAGCCAGAACCTGGCCACGCTCGATCTGGTCACGGTCAATACCACGCAGCAGAGCGCCGATGTTGTCGCCAGCCTGAGCGAACTCGAGGCTCTTGCGGAACATTTCCAGACCAGTGATGGTGGTGGTCAGCTTCTCTTCCTTCAGACCAACGATTTCCATCTGATCGCCGACATGAGCAGTACCACGCTCAACACGACCGGTAGCAACGGTGCCACGGCCGGAGATGGTCATAACGTCCTCAACGGGCATCAGGAACGGCTTATCAGCAGCACGGTCCGGGGTCGGGATGTAGCTGTCAACAGCGTCCATCAGCTCCCAAATGCACTTGTATTCCGGAGCATCGGGATCCTTGGAAGTGCTCTCCAGAGCCTTCAGAGCGGAACCACGGATGATCGGGGTGTTGTCGCCATCGAAATCCTGGCTGTCCAGCAGTTCGCGAACTTCCATTTCGACCAGGTCGAGCAGCTCTTCGTCGTCAACCATATCGCACTTGTTCAGGAACACAACGATCTTGGGCACGCCAACCTGACGAGCCAGCAGGATGTGCTCACGGGTCTGCGGCATCGGGCCATCGGTTGCAGCAACAACCAGGATAGCGCCGTCCATCTGAGCAGCACCGGTGATCATGTTCTTGATGTAGTCAGCATGGCCCGGGCAGTCAACGTGGGCATAGTGACGCTTCGCGGTGTGGTACTCAACGTGAGCGGTGTTGATCGTGATACCACGAGCCTTCTCTTCAGGAGCCTTATCGATGCTGGAGTAATCCATGAAATCGGCGTCGCCCTTCAGAGCCAGAACCTTGGTGATAGCAGCAGTCAGAGTGGTCTTGCCGTGGTCAACGTGACCGATGGTACCGATGTTGACATGCTCCAAAGAGCGGTCAAATTTTTCCTTTTCAGCCATTGGAAGTATCCTCCTTTAATTCAAACAGATAAAATAGCCTGTTGTAAGGCTATCATACTAGATTTTTCAAGAAAAATCAAGTATTTTGCGCGAATTTGTGCAGAATCAGCCCTTATTGCGCTCGGTCATGATCTTATCTGCAACACTCTTGGGAACCTGCTGGTAATCAGCCGGCTCCATGGAGTACTGGCCACGGCCCTGGGTCTTGGAACGCAGGTCAGTAGCGTAACCGAACATCTCGGACAGAGGAACCATAGCGGTGACACGGGCAGTGCCATCGGTGGATTCCTGGTTCTGGATCGCGCCGCGGCGGCTGTTCAAGTCGCCAATGACGTTGCCCATATACTCGTCAGGAACAACAACGTCAACCTTCATGATGGGCTCCATAATGACGGGATCAGCCTTCTTCATAGCATCCTTGAATGCCATGGAGCCGGCGATGGAGAACGCCATTTCAGAGGAGTCAACTTCATGATAGGAGCCGTCCCACAGAGTGACCTTGACATCCACGACAGGATAGCCAGCCAGAATGCCGGACTTCATCGCGCCCTGAATACCGTTGTCAACAGCGGGGATGTATTCCTTCGGGATAGCGCCGCCAACAATACCGTTGACAAACTCATAACCCTTACCCGGGTTGGGCTCAATCTTGATCTTAACGTGACCATACTGGCCCTTACCACCGGACTGACGTGCGTACTTGGTTTCCTGGTTAGCATCCTTGCGGATGGTTTCACGGTAGGCAACCTGAGGTGCGCCAACGTTAGCTTCGACCTTAAACTCGCGGAGCAGACGGTCCACGATGATTTCCAGGTGGAGCTCGCCCATGCCGGCGATGATGGTCTGACCGGTTTCTTCATCGGTCCAGGTACGGAAAGTCGGGTCCTCTTCAGCCAGCTTAGACAGGGCAATACCCATCTTCTCGCTGCCAGCCTTGGTCTTGGGCTCGATGGCAACGCGGATAACCGGCTCGGGGAAGTTCATGGACTCGAGGATGATGGGATGCTTCTCATCGCACAGGGTATCACCAGTGGTGGTGTTCTTCAGACCAACAGCAGCGGCGATATCGCCAGCGTAGCAGATGTCGATATCCTTACGGTTGTTTGCATGCATCTGCAGGATACGGCCGATACGCTCGTCCTGATCCTTAACAGAGTTGTAAACAGTGGTGCCAGCCTCAACGGTACCAGAGTACACGCGGAAGAAGCACAGCTTACCGACATACGGGTCAGTCATAATCTTGAATGCCAGTGCAGAGAACGGCTGATCATCGGAAGAAGCGCGATCTTCTTCCTCGCCAGTCTCCGGGTTGGTGCCCTTGATGGCCGCAACGTCAGTCGGAGCGGGCATATAATCAACGATTGCATCCAACAGTTTCTGAACGCCACGGTTCTTGTAAGAAGAGCCGCAGACAACAGGAACGATCTCGTTGGAAATAGTAGCCTTACGCAGAGCAGCCTTGATTTCTCCCTTGGTCAGCTCTTCGCCTTCCAGGTACTTCATCATCAGCTCTTCGTCGGTCTCAGCAACAGCTTCGATCAGCTTGTCATGATATTCCTGAGCCTGTTCTTTCAGGTCTTCAGGAATTTCCTCAACGCGCACATCATTGCCCATATCATCATAGTAGATATCGGCTTTCATGTCGATCAGATCGATGATGCCGCGGAAAGTGTCTTCCTGGCCGACAGGCAGCTGGATAGGCACACCGTTGGCATGCAGACGATCATGCATCATCTGTACGCAGCGGAAGAAGTCAGCACCCATGGTATCCATCTTGTTGACGTAAACCATGCGGGGAACCTTGTACTCGTCAGCCTGGCGCCAAACGGTTTCAGACTGAGGCTCAACGCCACCCTTTGCGGCCAGAACGGTAACAGAACCGTCCAGAACACGCAGAGAACGCTGAACTTCAACAGTAAAGTCAACGTGGCCCGGGGTGTCGATGATGTTGATACGATGACGGTTCTTTTTGAACAGAGCCGGATCGTGCTGGGTCTCGGTGTGGCTCCAGTAGCAGGTGGTTGCAGCGGAAGTGATGGTAATACCACGTTCCTGTTCCTGCTCCATCCAGTCCATCGTAGCAGCGCCGTCATGAACTTCGCCGATCTTATGGTTAATACCGGTGTAGTACAGAATGCGCTCGGTGGTGGTGGTCTTGCCTGCGTCGATGTGGGCCATGATACCGATATTTCGGGTCATTTGCAGGGATACGTCTCTCGGCGTTGCCATGGCTTAAACCTCCTCAGTAAGCAGATCAATAACGGTAATGCGCGAAAGCCTTGTTGGCTTCTGCCATCTTGTGGGTATCTTCGCGCTTCTTGACAGCGCCGCCAACGTTGTTGGTAGCGTCGATGATCTCGGCGGCCAGGCGAGCGGACATAGTCTTTTCACCACGGCTGCGGCTGTACAGAGTCAGCCAGCGCAGGCCGAGGGTCTCGCGGCGGGCGGGGCTGACCTCCAGGGGAACCTGGTAGGTGGAGCCGCCGACACGGCGGGCCTTAACTTCGAGGCTGGGCATGATGTTTTCCATGGCCTTCTCGAACATTTCGAGAGGATCGTTGCCGGTCTTCTCTTTGACAGTCTCAAAAGCTTCGTAAACGATCTTCTGAGCGACGCCCTTCTTGCCATCCAGCATGATGCTGTTGACCAGACGGGTGACGAGCTTGGAATTGTAAATAGGATCAGCCAGAACTTCGCGCTTTGCGATTTTACCTCTTCTGGGCATCTTTCTTCCCTCCTTCACATTAATGATATCATCGGTACTCGAAAGTTAAAGAAAACTCCCGTTATGCCACAAAAGGGTCAGCTGACCATTTTATGGCGAAAAGATGTTTCCTTACTTCTTGGCACCGGCCTTGGGACGCTTTGCGCCGTATTTGCTGCGAGCCTGGTTACGGTTTGCAACACCCTGAGTATCCAGAGTACCACGGATGATGTGGTAACGGACACCGGGCAGGTCCTTAACACGACCGCCACGGATCAGGACAACGCTGTGCTCCTGCAGGTTATGGCCGATACCAGGAATGTAGGAGGTGACCTCGATACCATTCGTCAGGCGGACACGGGCAACTTTACGCAGAGCAGAGTTGGGCTTTTTGGGGGTCATGGTACGAACAGCGGTGCAAACACCACGCTTCTGGGGGCTGTTCATGGTGGTGTACTGCTTCTTCTGGGAGTTGTAGCTCTTCTGAAGGGCAGGAGCAGTGCTCTTGGTTACCAGGACCTCACGGCCTTTGCGTACGAGCTGGTTAAAAGTAGGCATTTCTTTTCTCCTTTCTTGATTATTCCGCGCAGTTTTTTGCGGGGGTTGTGCTTCCATTTTGGCCGCACTTGACCCCTTAACTCACGCATTTATAATAATAGCGGATAAACCACGCTCTGTCAAGAGTATTCACAAAAAATATTTCAAATAATCGTGCAAGATGCTGATTTTCTGCACTGGGGGTTCTAATTTTGCGTTTAAGGTGTATCTGAAAACAAAGAATCAGATACACCCTCGGACTTTCCCCTGCTTATTTTGCAGCTTCCAGCTGTGCCACGCAGGCTTCGGCTT
>ERZ826220.2367-NODE-2367-length-16277-cov-2.816360_pt1 | contig 16277 bp, 20 predicted proteins | sample MGYA00519927_ERZ826220 | MGnify/ENA primary metagenome ERZ826220 (study PRJEB31778, sample SAMEA3449225) | human gut metagenome | biome: human gut; feature: human-associated habitat; material: faeces | place: United Kingdom | collected 2010/2012 ...
CGGCACCAGATTCCCGCTGGGGCTGATCGAAAACAAGTTAAAAGAACACGGCATGAAGGCGAGGATGCATACGGTGAAAGCCGGACAGACCTTCAAACTGGGGAAGCATTTCTCGGTGGAAGCTTTGCGGATCACTCACTCCATCGCGGACTCCATATGCCTTTCCATAACGACACCGGCAGGAAGGATCTTCCACACGGGAGATTTCAAGATCGACTATACGCCGGTGGATGGAGACCCGATCGACTTCGCCAGACTGGCGCAGATCGGATCAGAAGGAGTGCTTCTGATGATGGCGGACAGCACCAACGTGCTGCGTCAGGGATATACGGCATCGGAGCGTGTAGTCGGCAAGACGCTGGGGAATATTTTCCGCGGCTGCAATAGTCGTATCATCATAGCCACGTTCTCATCCAACGTCCACAGGATACAGAAGATCGTGGATCTTGCAAAAGAATGCGGTCGCAAGGTGGCCGTTTCCGGCAGGAGCATGGTCAATGTGGTAGAGCTTGCAACGGAACTGGGATACATGAAGATACCCTCCAATATGCTGGTGGATCTCAATAAGGCAAAGAACGTTCCGGACAAAGAAATGGTTATCATCACTACAGGAAGCCAGGGCGAGCCTATGTCAGCACTGGCAAGGATGGCGTCCTCGGAGCATAAAGCCATCAAGATCAAGAGAGGTGACAGAGTCATTCTCTCGTCTTCTCCGGTACCGGGCAACGAGCTGACGGTGGCCAATGTAGTCAACAAGCTGGTGGAAAAGGGTGCAGAAGTGATCTACTCAGACATCGCGGATATCCACGTGTCCGGGCATGCCTGCCAAGAGGAACTGAAGCTGATGCATTCCCTGATCCGGCCGAAATTCTTCATGCCGGTCCATGGCGAGTTCCGCCATTTGCAGACCCACGCAGATCTGGCTCACACGCTGGGCATGCCGAAGGATAACGTATTCCTTCTCAGCAACGGAGACTGTCTGACTGTTTCTGAAGATAATGCAGTGAAGACAGAAAAGGTCGCAGAAGCGGAAGGTATCATGGTAGACGGACTGGGCGTAGGAGACGTAGGAAACATCGTTCTCCGCGACAGAAGACTGCTGTCGGAGTCGGGTCTGATCATTCTGGTAGCAGCGATCGACCGGTATTCCAACCGGATCGCATCGGGACCGGATATCATTTCCCGCGGATTTGTCTATGTACGCGAGAATGAAGATTTGATCGATGAAGCCTGCCGCAAGGCAGAAGAGATCCTGGAAGAATGTATTGCAAAGGATATGAAGGACTGGAACGGCATGAAGACGGCTGTTCGGGAAGGTCTGCGTAAATTCATTTATGCGAAGACCAAGAGAAGTCCGGTGATCCTGCCGATCTTCCTGGAAGTATAGAAAGGAGCATATTTATGAACGTATATGACCAGGCTCATTCGCTGGCAACAGCAGTAAAGGAGTCCGAAGAATACAAGCAGTTTCAGGCCAGAAAGAAGGATATCGAAGGCAATCCGGAACTGGAAAAAGCACTGAACGATTTTCTCAAGCAGCAGTTTGAGATGCAGGCAGCCCAGGCTATGGGCCAGCCGATGGATCCGGAAGCTTTAGGCAAGCTTCAGCAGCTTTCCGGCATCCTCATGCAGGATCCGGCAGCGGCGCAGTATCTGCAGTGCCAGATGCGTTTTTCCATGATGATGGCAGATGTGTACAAGATCCTGGCCGAAGTTTCCGATCTGGGTATCGACCAGATGATAGGAGGCGACAAATAATGGCGAACATGGTAAAAACACCGGATGAGCTGATGAAGATCCTCAAGGCTGCGACCATGGGAGATATGTGCTTCACCCATATCCTGCAGTTCATCGAACCGGGGATGACGGAAAAAATGGTGGCGGATGAAATCGAGAAAACGCTGCTTAGTTATGGCGCGGAAGGACTGTCCTTCCCGACGATCTGTGTGTCCGGCGTCAACACGACTCAGCCCCACGGAGAACCTGGCGATAAAGTGATCGAAGACGGTGATTTCGTGACTATGGATTTCGGTGCTGTCGTGGACGGCTACTGCGGTGACATGACCCGTACCATCGGGATCGGACATCTGAGCGAAGAACAGATCAAGGTTTACGATATCGTTCTTCATTCCCAGATGGCAGGTCTTGCAGCATGCAAAGCAGGCGTAAGGTGCAGTGATGTAGATGCGGCAAGCAGAAACATCATCAAGGAAGCCGGATACGGCAATTACTATATCCACGGCACAGGACACGGTGTCGGGACAGAGGTGCATGAAGCGCCTACCCTGAATCCGAAGAGCGAAGAAGTGCTGGAAGAATACATGCCTGTCACGGTGGAACCGGGCATCTATATTCCAGACAAGTTCGGAGTTCGCATTGAGGACTTGGCAATCATCACAGAATTTGGTATAATAAATGCTGTAAAATCTCAAAAGAGTTTGATTATAATTTAAATATAAAGAGAGGTCGAGAAGTTTATGATTTATGCAGGTGATTTTAGAAAAGGTATGACATTTGAAATTGACGGGGATCCGCATGTAGTTCTGGATTTCCAGCACGTTAAGCCGGGTAAGGGCGCTGCGTTCGTAAGAACGAAGCACAAGAACATCCTGACTGGCGCTATAAAGGAAGAATCCTTCAACCCGGATGCCAAGTTCCCGAAAGCACACATCGAGACAAAGACGATGCAGTACTTATATAACGACGGCGAACTGTACTATTTCATGGATGAAGAAACTTACGATCAGATTCCTCTTACATTTGACCAGGTAGAAGATGCGATGAAGTATCTGAGAGAAAACGATGAAGCTACGATCAAATTCTACCAGGGCAATGCGTTCCAGGTGGAAGCTCCGAACTTCGTAGACCTGAAGGTGATCGAGACAGAACCGGGCGTTAAAGGCGATACAGCTACTAACGTAACAAAGGCTGCTACGGTAGAAACCGGTGCAGTGATCCAGGTTCCAATCTTCATCGAAGAAGGCGAGATCATCAAGATCGATACGAGAACAGGCGAATATCTCGGAAGATCCAAATAAGGAAGAATTCTGCAAAGAGGGGGCGTCATCGTCCCCTCTTTGAAAATGATGCAAAACACCACAGAAAGAGGTACTAGATGTCAAAGATTTTTAGCAGCAAACTGAAAACCCTTCTGATCATCATCGGGATCGTCGTAGTCCTGCTGACTGCCGTGATGTTCTTTTATCTGACGGGGATCGGTGCAGTTGACAGCAAAAGCGATAAAGACGTGTCCGTTACGATCCCGCAAGGCAGCGGAGCGGCAGCTATAGTCAAGATCCTGGATGAGAAGGGACTGGTGAGAAACACCCTTTGCGCCAAAATCCACGCCAGAATCGGCGGGTATGATTCTTTGCAGGCCAATACCTATGTTTTCAGCAAATCCATGTCCCTGCCGGAAATGATGAAAGCCATCAACGAGGGCGATTTTGACTACGTTTCCAGGCAGCAGTTCACAGTAGTTGAAGGGGCTACGGTCCCGCAGGCAGCAGAGGCGATGGCCAAGGAGCTGCCGTTTACGAAAGACGAGATCCTGGCGGCATGGGCAGACAAGACCTATCTGAACAAGCTGATCAACAAATACTGGTTTTTGACAGATGAGATCCTGGCGGACGGTATCATGTATCCACTGGAAGGGTATCTGTATCCGGAAACGTATTTTGTCACCAGCGAAGATCCGAGCATCGAGGAAGTCACAACCATGATGCTGGACCATACGGACAAGGTTCTGACCAAGAGAAAATCAGATATCAAAAAAATGGACATGACTGTGCATCAGTTTCTGACGCTTTCTTCTGTGGTAGAGAACGAATCTCTCTTTAAGAAGGATCGCCCGAAAATCGCCGGTGTCTTTATCAACCGTTTGAATAAAAATATGCCGCTGCAGAGCGACATCACCGTGCTGTACGCTTTGCAGGAAAAACGCGTAGCGGTGACGAATAAAGACCTGCAGGTGGATTCCAAATACAACACATATAAAAACACGGGACTGCCGGTTGGACCGGTCTGCTCGCCGTCTGCGGACACCATGGATGACGTTCTCAACTACGAGAAGAGCGATTATTATTACTTCTTCGCCAAGAAGGATGGGACCGTGATCTATTCCAAGACGCTGGCAGAGCACGAGAAGGCTGTTTCGGAGAACAAATGGTACTAATATGAATATAACAAACGACATAATCACAGCGTTTATCAATACCTTTTACAAGAATGAAAACAAGGATCTGCAGGAGCTCAGGGCTTTTGCGGAGGCGCAGCATGTACCCATCATCCTGCGAGATACAGAAGGGCTTCTTTTGAATCTTCTGCGGATCAAAAAACCAAAAAAAATCCTGGAGATCGGGGCAGCTGTAGGGTACTCCGCATGCTGTTTTGCAGAAGGCTGCGACTGCCGGGTGGTGACCATCGAATCCAGCCCGCAGGCCTTTGAGATCGCCAGAAACAACATAGAAAACATGGGATTTTCAGACCGTGTCACGGTGCTTTCCGGAGATGCCAGGGAGGTGCTCGTAAAGCTGGCAGAAGAGGCGGAAGAAGCTGCAAAGGACGATCCGGAGGGAGGCTTCGATGTAGTGTTTATCGATGCTGCAAAGAGCCATTACAAGGCGTTCTGGGATCTGGCGATGCCACTTTGCAATGATGAAGCCATGATCATCTGCGATAACGTGCTGATGAAGGGCATGACGGCTTCGGATGAATACGATCCGGGGAAAAAGTACAAGACCAGCATCCGCAAAATGCGGGAATTCATACAATATATCACGGATCTGCCGTATGCGGATACTTGTATCCTGCCGGTAGGCGACGGTGTATCGATCAGCGTGATCGACAAGGGAAAAAACTCATAGCTATGAAAAAGATAGAATTACTTGCTCCTGCGGGAGATCTGGAAAAACTGAAAATCGCAGTAGACTACGGTGCAGATGCGGTCTACTTCGGTGGAGAAATGTTCAGCCTTCGGGCAGGAGCCGGAAACCTTTCCATCGAGGAAATCGAGGAAGGTGTAGCGTACGCTCACAGCAAAGGTGTCCGCTGCCATATGGCTATGAACATCTTCGCGCACAACGAAGACATCGAACCGCTTCGTGCTTACCTTGCGAAGATCCGCCATATTCCTATTGATGCGTTCATCGTGTCGGATCCGGGCGTGATCACTTTGATAAAAGAAGCTATGCCGGAGGCGGAACTGCATCTTTCGACCCAGGCCAATATGACGAATTACGTGACGGCTCAGTTCTGGCATGCCCAGGGCGTGAAACGGCTGGTGATGGCGCGGGAGCTTACTATAGATGAAATCCGCAAGATCAGGGAAAGCATCCCGGAGGAGATGGAACTGGAATCCTTTATCCACGGAGCCATGTGCATTTCCTATTCGGGACGGTGTCTCTTAAGCAATTTTATGATCGACAGAGATGCTAACCGGGGGCAGTGCGCTCATCCGTGCCGCTGGAAATATAAGCTGGTAGAGGAGCAGCGTCCGGGAGAATATTATCCTGTGGAGGAAGACGACCGGGGGACTTATATTTTGAACTCTAAGGATCTGTGCATGCTGGAGCATCTGCCTGAGCTGATCGAAGCAGGGGTTTCTTCTGCCAAGATCGAGGGACGGATGAAGAGCGTGTTCTACGTGGCGACTGTGGTAAGCGCATATCGCAAGGCAATCGATGCATACTATGCTGATCCGGAGCATTTTGAAATGGATCCGGCGTGGTACGAGGATATGACGAAAGCAAGTCACCGGGAATTCACAACCGGTTTTTATTTCAACAAGCCGACCAATGAAGACCAGAACTATCAGACCAGCGCTTATACGCGTGACTACAGTTTTATCGGTATGGTGAAAAGCTATGATGCCGGTACTGGTATCGCTGTGGTAGAGCAGCGCAACAAGATGGTGATCGGGGATGAGATCGAGGTGTTCGGACCTGGTCGTGACTTTTTCAGCCAGAAGCTGGATTTTATGCAGGATGAAGAAGGAAATGATATCGAATCGGCTCCGCACCCGCAGCAGATCGTACAGATCCGGATGAAGGAGCCGGTAGCAGAGAACTTTATTTTAAGGAAGCGAAAAGGTCAGGCGGATTGCTGACCGAAGAGAAGACTGTAGCCGGAGGCTTTGCAGGAAGCCGACTGAATACTGAATGCTTTGCAGGAAGCCGACTGAGTGCCGGAGGCTTTGCAGGAAGCAGGCGGAAAATGACGGGCAGGTCTGCGGTTTACATAATTTAATTATTTTATTGTTGGATGAGAAAGGAGAAAAAAATGTCATCTGATGCTGGGCCCATGTGGGGTCAACTGATTTTATTACTCGTACTGATTCTGGTCAATGCGTATTTCGCAGCGGCCGAGATCGCCATCGTATCGGTGAACAAGAACCGGGTACGGTCGTTGGCACAGGAGGGAAACAAAAAGGCGGAAACACTTGTAAAACTCATCGAGGATCCGAACAAATTTTTATCGGCGATCCAGGTAGTGATCACGCTGGCAGGGTTCTTTTCCAGTGCACAGGCAGCGTTCAGCTTTTCGGGGCCGGTTGGTGCGAAACTGGAAAGCTGGGGCATTCCGTATGGCGGTGAGATGGCGCTGATCGTCATCACGCTGATTCTATCGTTTCTGATGCTGGTGCTTGGAGAACTGTTTCCGAAGCGGCTTGCTATGCTTCATGCGGATGCGATCGCCTTGTCCGTGGCAAAACCGATCAAAGCGATCGCCACGTTCTTTAAACCGTTTGTATGGCTTTTGTCCTTGTTTGTGACTTTATTTTTGAAGATCTGCAGACAGCGGACAGATGTAGTCGACGGGGAATACTCCGAGGATGATGTGGTGTCCATGCTGGAGGCGGGACAGGAAAGCGGCGAACTTAAGGCAGAGGGCAAGAAGATGATCACCAGTATTTTTGCCTTTGATGACATGCTGGCCTATGAGGTGATGACTCCGCGGACGGATGTGTTTTGCATTGATATCAATGCGCCGACGGAGGAATACATCGACGAGATGATGGAGCTTCGCTATTCCAGGATTCCGGTATACGAAGATGACAGTGACAATATAATAGGTATCCTGTATATTAAGGACTACCTGATCAAGGCCAAGGAGGCCGGGTTCGAAAACGTGGATTTTCGCGATATTATGCGGAAGCCGTATTTCGTGCCGGAGACGAAAAATATCGACTCTTTGTTTGCGGAGCTGAAAACGACGAAGCAGCACATCGCTATCCTGATCGATGAGTACGGCGGATTCTCGGGTATCGTTACCATGGAAGATATCATTGAGGAAGTCATGGGCGATATCGATGATGAATTCGACGAGGATGAGCCGGAGATCCAGAAGGTGTCGGACGACACATATGTGATGGACGGCAGCATGGATCTTGATGATATCGACGAGGAACTGGATATCGATCTGGAGTCGGAAAACAGTGAGACTATCGGCGGATTCATTCTGGACATCCTGGGCGAGATCCCGGACGAAGAAGACGTTGGTAAAGTCGTAGAATTCGAGAATTACCGCTTCACCATCGACTCGGTGCGCGACCGGAGGATCGAGCAGATCACCATGCAGATCCTTCCGCCGCGGGATGAGGAAGATGACAGCGAGGAGCATGATGACAGCCGCAGAGATGGCCGTCGTGAGAATCACAAAGACCGTAAGGATACGCGCAAAGCTGAGAAAATGGCGGAGAAAGAATAAAACGTGAGTTGTTTTTTTCAGGGGCTGACGATGGGGCTTGCCTACGTCGCCCCTATTGGACTGCAAAATCTATTTGTGATAAATTCAGCGCTGACTCAGTCACGCCACAGGGTGTTTCTGACAGCGCTGATTGTTTTATAGGGCTGGTGGTGTAGAGGCATCTGAATACCAGGTCACTTATATGACGAAAATCCGTTTCAGTCAGTTCAGTGAGTGTGAAAGCATGAAACTGACTGAAATGGTTTTCAAAAGGCATGGACGTCTGTATAATGTAAGTATATTCTGGAATTTTGTTTAATAGGAGCTTATCATGAAAACAGAACAGATCCGGCTGATCCAAGATACTTATACTGTTCCTGCGGAGGTGGGCGGGTATCTGATGACATGCCCGGGATGCGGCGATGATGGTGTTTTTCCTGAACTGGATGCATGATCATTTGACTGAAAAAGAACTGCAGGCTGCGGTGGATCGAAGGGAAAAGCAGGAGCAGGAAATGGAAGGACCGCTGGAAATCGTTATAGATCTGGCTGATCTGGGTTACGGAGATAACGAGGATTATGCGGAGCATGTTCCGGACGATGGCGACGACTGGGATTCGGATGATGTAGAAGAATCGGAATTCTATGAACCACCGGTTGACTACGAAGATGAAGATGCCATTGCCTTGGATATGGAAGAAGCCATTGATGATGCGATCATGTTCCACGGTGGAAACCCATTTGTCTGGGATACGCGCAGTGATTTCCTGGATGATCCGCTGGGCTTTGGGGATGATGATGATTTTTAGCGTTTGAGGTCGAAGAAGAGCTTTTAAAATTCTGTTTTTGAAGTTCTTCTTTTTTATTTCTTCGGAAGATCAAAGCTATCTGCAACTAAAAAATAGTTGCAGATAGCTTTTCTTTTTATTATAATATAGGAAAAAGGAGATTGGGATTGAGTAAAATTGAGAAATTAAAAGAAAAATTAACAAAATCATCTAATGGTTTTACATTTGATGAAATAGTAACGTTATTGACTGCTATGGGATTTTCGTTTCATAATCGTGGAAAAACATCGGGATCAAGAGTGTGTTTTACCAACCAAAAGGTTACGATTATTTTACATAAACCACATCCGGGAAATGAATTAAAACGATATCAAATTAAGCAGATACGGGATGTTTTACAGAAGGAGGGATTGCTGTGAAAAATCTGTTGGAATACAAGGGATATTATGGAAGCGTCGAATATTCTCGTGAGGATGCCTTGCTGTATGGAAAAGTGCTTGGAATCAACAGTTTGATTTCTTATGAGGGCGAAAGTGTTGCGGAGCTGCAGCAGGATTTTGAAGGGGCTGTAGACGACTATCTGGAAATGTGTGCTGAAAATGGAACGGAGCCGGAAAAAACATATAAAGGCAGTTTCAACGTGCGCATTGCCCCGCAGCTTCATAAAAAGCTGTCGCTGTATTCGATTTCACAAAACAAGTCGCTGAACGCCACGGTGGAAGAAGCGGTGTTTGAATATCTGAAGGATAAGATATAGGATATGATAATTCACGGCTTCGCAAAAATGTACCAAATCAGCTGTTTTCGCGAGCAAAAACAGAAAGCGAATGATCAGTCAAGTGAATTTTCAGCAAGAGAGTAACATTTATGGAATATTATGGTGAAGAAAAGGTGCCTCAAAGTTTAATTTTTTTCTGTCGATCGATTGCGAAGTTATAAACAACAAAATAATATGTGGTATGTGATATAAAACAGCAAGTTGATTTCACAGCACATACGGAAATTCAGAGAAGAGCTTTTAAAATTCTGTTTTTGAAGCTTTTCTTTTTTATTTCTGCGGAAAATCGTGCCGGGTTTTGAAATCGTGCCGGGTTTTGGTGGCGGACTGGGACTTTATGAGGGCGGACTCATAAAGTCCCGGTGCATTCTCTCACAAATTCTTATCATAAATCCTGGGACAAGGAATATCTTGTACTAAGACAAGCACGAAAGAGAAAGAGGGCGGTATGATGAAACAAAATGCAGGCAAACGGATCGATAACATATTGATCAAGCTGCCGGAGTCGATGCGGGACAGGATCGAAAAACTCCCGGCGCAGACATTGCAACAGCTGGAGGAGATCCGGATCCGGACGAACACGGACACGCTGCTGATCAGCGGTGGCAGAGAGTATAGTCTTCGCGACGGGGACGAGATCACGGCGGAGGTGCTGGAAGAAATCTTGAACCGGCTGCTGGATTATTCGTACTATGCTTATGAAGAGGAACTTTCCCGCGGCTATATCACCATCGAAGGCGGCCACCGGGTAGGGATATGCGGACGAGTGACCCTGGAAAACGGCCAGGTGCATCTCATCAAGGACGTTTCTTCCCTGAACATTCGACGCAGCCGGGAAATCACGGGAGCATCGGAGAAGATTTTGGGAGCGGTGCTTTCTCCTGCAAAGGCTCCGGCTGAAAGCGTTCCAAATGCAGGGATTTCTGCCGGTTGCGGGGACGAAAAGAGCCCTGTGACCTCGGGTCTTTTCGGTGTTTGCTCGTCTGCTGCCGGTTGCGGGGACGAAAAGAGTCCTGTCCCTTCGGATATGTCCGGTTCTTGTCCGTCTGCTGCTGATTATGGGAGGATGGTTGTCTGCAACACGCTGATAATATCCCCGCCAAAGTGCGGGAAGACGACGATGCTGCGAGATCTGGCGCGAAACCTCAGCAACGCGGGTTTTCGCATCGGGATCTGTGACGAGCGTTCGGAGATTGCAGGGTGTTACGACGGAAAAACCAGCTATGATCTGGGGCCTCGGACCGATGTGCTGGACGGATGCCCGAAAGCAGATGGTATCCTGATGCTGATCCGAGCCATGTCACCTGACGTGGTCATGACGGACGAGATCGGCAAGCCGGAGGATGCGGCCGCGATCCGGTCGGCTCTCAGCGCCGGTGTGAAGATCATCACGACGATCCACGGCAGCAGCTTTGAAGATGCTGCAAAGTCTGCAGTCGGCAGTCTTATCACGGATCACGTCTTCGAAACCCTGATTTTTCTATCGGCGCAGCCGGTTACAGGCACAGTAGAAAAGATCCTTAGAATGCCGGAGGTATCCCATGGTTAAAGTCATCGCCGGGATCCTCCTGTTTTTTGGCTGTACAGCACTGGGATTTTCCAAAGCATCAGGCTATAAGAACCGACGAGTGGAACTGGAAGACACGCTGGAATTGATCCGGCTTTTGCACCTGGATATCTCGTATCGAAAGGATGCGCTGGCAAAGACTTTTCAACGAGCTGCCTTACAGAAATCCTGCTGGTTTGCAGATGTTTTGCAAGAATGCGCCGAAGGACTGACAGCCCAAAAGACGCTGGGAAAAACCTGGCAGGATGCTTTGTATAAAGAAAAAGAAGGCTGCCCATTGCTTTCGGAAGATGTGGAGATACTTACCGATCTTTTCCTGGGGCTGGGCCGGAGCGATACCCGGGGGCAGCAGCAGATCCTGGAGCCGGCACTTTATCGCCTGGAGCAGCAGATCTGCAAAGCGCAGGAACTGGAGTATAAAATGGGAAAAATGTACCGAAGCCTGGGGCTGGCAGCCGGTGTAGTGGCAGCGATCCTGGTGCTTTAGAAAAGAGGGAACTTATGGATATCGACATTATTTTTAAGATAGCGGGCATCGGTATAGCCATCGCGGTGCTCAACCAGGTGCTTGTCAAGGCGGGGCGGGAAGAACAGGCAATGCTGACCACGCTGGCCGGGGTGATCGTTGTGCTGATGCTGGTGATCCAGATGATCGGAGAATTTTTCGATGCGGTCAGAACTTTCCTCGAGTTTTAGGAGAACGCTATGGAAATCCTGAAAATTGCAGGGCTGGCGCTTACGGGCGTCTTGCTGGCGTCACTGATGAAATCGGTGCATAAGGAGTTTTCGATTTACATAATACTAGCCACTGTAATCGTTGTTTTTCTGATGATCCTCGACAAGCTGACGGAAGTTTTTGTGTTTCTGCAAAGCATCTACGACAGCGTGCCTTACGGCAAGACCTTTTTCCCGGTGATCTTCAAAGTGCTGGCAGTGGCGTATATCGCAGATCTGACAGCGCAGCTCTGCAGGGATGCTGGGGAAAGCGCTGTAGGCGGCAAAGTGGAACTGGCAGGGAAAGTGATCATATTCTACCTGGCGCTGCCGATTTTGTCGGCGATACTGGAACTGATCGGGACTCTTTTGCAGTAGCAGGTTGAAAATCACGAAAGGAGGGTGGCATGGACTACGAAACCGTGTTGGAAGAACAACTTGAAGCCACGGAGCTTTCAGAGCTTGAAGACTCCCTTGCGGATGCAGCGCAGCAAAGCGGTGTGCTGGAAGAACTTTCCGTGGAGGATCTGGTGCACCGCCTGCTCAATGGACAGCAGATCCTGGACTCTGATCAGATCCTGGAAAACCTGAAAAATCTATTTCTGCTGGAAGTCCGTTCTTCTCTGATGCTTGGGTGTGAGATCCTGGCAGTATGCATCCTGATCGGTATGCTCACCAGTTTCTCGGATTCTTTCGGCAAACGGACGGTATCGTCCCTGGGAACGGTGATCTGCAGCTGTGTCATAATCGCCCTCTGTATGGGAAACTTCTATCAGAGTTATGAATACTGTCAGGACGCGCTGGGGACCATGGCTCATTCCATGGAGATCCTGCTGCCTGTTATGATACCGCTTCTTGTTGCCATGGGCGGGATCTCATCCGGAAGCATCCTGGATCCGGCTGTTGCGGGAGCGGTCACAGGGTTTTCCGCCTTGATGGAGCATATCGTACTGCCCCTCGTGTTCCTGTCAGCAGTATTCACCATGATCAACAGTATCACCGAAAAGGATTACGTAAAGAAGCTGGCGGGATTCCTGCGAAAGGGCACGATTTTTCTGACCGGTCTTGCCGTGACGGTATTTACCGGGATCGCAGCGATCCAGGGCATGGTGACCAAAGCGGCCGACGGGATCCTTATCAACACGACAAAATTTTCTCTGGACAACTTCGTGCCCATCGTCGGAGGCTTTGCAGCAGATTCGCTTGACATGGTCATAAGCTGTGTAGGGCTGATCAAAAACGCCATCGGCGTCGCCGGGATCCTTCTGATTTTAGCATTGCTGGTGATCCCTGTCCTGAAGATCCTGGCAGTGGCGGTGATCTATAAAATAACGGCGATCGCAGCAGAGCCTGTGGCCAGTAAAAACATTTCTGACTCTCTGAACGAGCTGGGAACGGCAGCTATTACCATGACGGTGGTCCTCGCCATCGGCGCCCTGATGTTTCTCATTTTTATCGCCATCATCATGGGGATGGGAGGTGGCGGACGATGGAGCTGATGAAAGACTGGGTCCGCAGTCTGTTTCTGATCCTGCTGGCCATCACATTTATCGAGATGCTTTTGCCGGAATCCTCTATGGGAAAGTACCTGCGTTTTATATTTTCCCTGGTGATCATGGCAACGATCCTGTATCCGGTGATCCGGCTGACAGGCGGCGTTTGATGCAAAGTATCTGCCGGAGACTGCACAGATGCCGGGAAAATAAGGCTCGCCGGGTTTCAGGGAAGCTGCCGCATACTCTTTGCAGAAATCCCGGGGCATATACCGGCTGCCTGCACAATATACTGAACAAGGAGGCGAAACTTTTGCTGGAGAAATGGAAGAACGATCCCGAAAAACGGGATAAACTCATGAAAGCTGCCGCGGTGCTCATCATCCTGGCGGTGATATTCCTGTCCTTTGACGTGTTCACGCAGAATCGCGACGGCAGGAAGCAGATCATCGACTCCGACGGAGGCACCGAAACGGAGCTTTGCAGCATTTTATCCGATATCGATGGTGTGGGAGCTGTGGATGTGATGCTGCAGTACGGAGAAAAAGATCAGGTGGCAGGTGTCATCGTGACGGCGGAAGGTGCAGGAAATCCGGTGGTGAAAAACGACTTGATCAAGGCGGTCATGGCGCTTTTCGACATATCGTCGGCCAATGTGGAGGTTTTCGAAAAAACCAGTGCTTCGGACATGGAAAAGGACAAGGAGGAAAAAAGCAATGGGCAGTAAAAAGAAATATCGCGATCTTTTAGGGAGAAACAAGAAATTCGTAGCGGGGCTTGCGGCTCTCATGATGTGCTGCGGAGCGTTTCTGGCCAGCGGCAGACTGCTGCCGGACAAGACAGTAAACGGCGACATTCCGCTTCACGACGGCGATGTGCTTGTAGACAGTCTGAACGTGGATGATGAGAACGATGCATCGAATAAGAAAAGCAGCAAAAACAAAGAAGCGAAACTGGTGGCCTCAGATGATGTGGCACAGATGGAAAACAAGGATTCCTATTTCCAGGAACTGCGGGCGAATCTGGATATGGATCGCAACAAGATCATTTCCATGCTGACCGATGCGGAAGATTCTGCGTCCACAAAGAAGGAAAAACAGGAGGCTGCCGCCCAGAAAATGCGGCTTTTGGATTATATGGAAAAGGAAAAGACCGTAGAGACCCTCATCAAAAACAAAGGCCTTCCGGAATCTTTCGTAGTGATCAGTGACAGTGGCGTCAACGTAACTGTGAATACAGAGGATCTGGATCAGCAGACCGTCACTAAAATCTGCGAGATCGTTATGCGCCAGACCGGCGTCAAAGCCAGCGAGATCGTTGTGCAGGACGTTTCCAAATAAGTTTGTATTTACATGCGGGATTTGGTATAATAACGTGTGAGGTGATTGTAATGAACGCAGCCGGACGACAAAGTAACGGTATCATAAAAATTTCAGATGAAGTCATCGCGGTGTGCGCTGCGAACGCGACACTTAAGACGAAGGGAGTTGCCGATCTTGCGGGAGGCATTTCCAACGCCCTTTCCAAGAATTTTCTGGGCAAGGAGCTGACCTGGAAGGGGATCAAAGTCAGTCAGAGCGAAGACGGAGTGGAACTGGACGTTCATATCATCGTTAAATACCATGCGAAAATACCGGCAGTTGCCTGGGATATCCAGGAGAACGTCAAGAACGAAGTTCAGGAGATGACGGAACTCAAGGTGACGGCGGTGAACATACATGTAGAAGGTGTGGAAATACCAGCGGAGGAAACAGAAACAAATGACGAGAAATGAAATACGAGAAGTACTGATGCAGATGATGTATGAAATGGATGCTGCGAAAACCCTGGATCTGGAAACGGCCAGAAAGCTGGCAGGGGAAAAGCTGCCCGGAAAAAATCTTAAAAGAAGCCTTCAGATCCTGAGCGGGATCATCGAGCATCTGGACGAGATCGATGGATCCATCAATGCACACAGTCGATCCTGGAAGACCAGCAGGATGCCGAAGGTGGATCTTGCAATCATGCGCCTTGCTCTGGGTGAGATCAAATACGGAGACGACGTGCCGGAAGCGGTCGCCATCAGTGAGGCGATCAAACTGGCGAAAAAATACAGCACCGAGCAATCGTCACGGTTTATCCATGGCGTGCTGGGAGCCATCGTGAACGCACCGGAAGCTGCAGGATCCGCAGCGCAGGAGCAGTAGCTATGGGATATATCCTGGGGATAGATACCAGCAATTATAAAACGTCGATCGCGGTCATCGATCACAAGAAGCATATCATCTGCGATCTGCGCAGGTTTCTGACCGTAAAACAGGGCGAGCGGGGGCTGCGGCAATCTGACGCCCTTTTTCAGCATATACAGAATCTGCCGGAACTGATGGAAGAGATGCGCCGGATGTTCGACGGCAGGATCGATGCCGTTGCGTGCTCGTTTCGGCCGCGCCCGGAAGCAGGATCCTATATGCCGGTGTTTCTGGCAGGAAGCGGATTTGCAAAGGCGGCCGCCGCTGCGATGAACGTTCCGGTAGTCGGTTTTTCTCATCAGGAAGGACACATGGAGGCGATCCGGGCCTACAGTCCTTTTCAGACGGAAGATCGGTTTCTGGCATGTCATTTTTCCGGAGGAACGTGTGAGGTACTCGACGTATCCGAGACGGATCTGCGGAAAGACGGAATGCCGAAGCAGTATTTTGAAGGAAGTTCGGGAGCGGACGATAACGGCGCTTCTGCAAAGAAACAGGGGGCAGACAATAACGGCGCTTCTGCAAAAAAAGCGAAAAAGCCGCATCCGGCAGATCCCGCTGAGCGGGTCGCCTACACCATGCACATCACCGGAGGCACGAAGGATATTTCTTTTGGACAAGTCCTGGATCGCACCGGAGTAGCTCTCGGCATGGAATTTCCGGCAGGCGGACAGCTGGATCTGATGGCACAGAAATTTTGTGAAGCCGAGCAGGCGGAAGATCCGGGAGAGATTTTTAAAGGAGCAAGCAGGGACATGCTCCAGGCTGCAAAGGAAGCCTGCAGATTGACGCCTGTCAAAGTGAAGGACGGCTGGCTCAATCTTTCGGGACTGGATACCCAGGCCCGGAGCAGGATCGACCGGCTGGAGCTGGAGCAGAAACAGCTGCAGACCTATGCGCTGGCGGCAGACTTGTTCGCCAAGACCAGCAAAGCGGCTTCGGATATGATCATACAGTGCTCGGAGCACAGCGGACGAGCATCCGTGCTTCTTGCCGGAGGGGTGGCATCGAGTCAGTTTCTCC
>ERZ826220.2369-NODE-2369-length-16255-cov-4.548148_pt1 | contig 16255 bp, 7 predicted proteins | sample MGYA00519927_ERZ826220 | MGnify/ENA primary metagenome ERZ826220 (study PRJEB31778, sample SAMEA3449225) | human gut metagenome | biome: human gut; feature: human-associated habitat; material: faeces | place: United Kingdom | collected 2010/2012 ...
AGCGTATCGCCAATCTTGAAAGTACCGTTATCCGGCAAACCGATAATATCGCCGGCATAGGCCTCATCAATCGTTGTTTTACGCTGTGCCATAAACTGAGTAGGCGACGAAAAGCGCATCGTCTTCCCGTGGCGGACGTGCTGATAAGGTGCATTGCGCACAAACTTACCGGAACAAATCTTACAGAAAGCAACACATGAACGGTGGTTCGGATCGATATTGGCTGTAATCTTGAAGATAAATCCGGTGAACTTAGGTTCGTCCGGTTTTACTTCACGTTCTTCCGCTTGTACAGGACGAGGGCTCGGAGCAATCTCCACAAAGCAGTTTAACAGTTCCTGCACACCAAAGTTATTCAGTGCAGAACCGAAGAATACCGGTGCGCAATCTCCTGTCAAATAAGACTCGACATCAAGTTCGGGATAAACGCCTTCAATCAGTTCCAGATCACCACGCAATTTGTCTGCCAACGGCTTTCCAATCTGTTGATCCAGTTCCTCCGTATGTATATCGACTTCCACCTTTTCCGTCACCATTTGTTTAGACGGTTGATACAAGTCCAATTTCTGCTCATATATATTGTATACTCCCTTGAAACGTGCTCCCTGCTCAATCGGCCAGGACAAAGGACGTACCTGAATCATCAGTTCTTCCTCCAGTTCATCCAGCAAGTCGAAAGGATCTTTACCTTCACGGTCCATCTTATTAACGAAAATAATTACCGGAGTCTTTCTCATGCGGCACACTTCCATCAATTTCCGTGTCTGGGTTTCCACACCTTTCGCACCGTCGACCACGATGATAACGCTATCTACCGCAGTCAGCGTACGATATGTATCTTCGGCAAAGTCCTGGTGACCCGGAGTATCAAGGATGTTAATCTTGTAATCCCGATAATCAAATTCCATTACAGAAGTCGTCACCGAGATACCACGCTGTTTCTCAATCTCCATCCAGTCGGATGTAGCCGTTTTCTTAATCTTATTACTTTTTACAGCACCCGCCACCTGAATCTGACCACCGAAAAGCAGCAGCTTTTCCGTCAATGATGTCTTACCCGCATCCGGATGCGCAATAATGGCGAACGTTCGCCGTCTCTGTATTTCTGTATTATCTGCCATATATATTATAAGGTGTCAATGCATCTTTTGAGGCTTTCCTCCCAATGAGGGATTTCGATGCCGAACGTTGTTTTTATCTTTGTCTTATCCAGTACGGAATATGCAGGACGGTTCGCCTTCGCCGGATATTCTGCCGTGTGCAGAGGTTTCACTTTACATGAAGTAATTCCTGCCAAGCGATGGATAGCCACCGTAAAATCATACCATGAGCAAACACCTTCATTGCTGAAATGATAGATGCCGCGAACTATACCTTTATTTATAATGGTATAGATAGCTTGAGCGAGGTCATTGGCATAAGTGGGCGTTCCGATCTGGTCGAAAACCACTCCCAGACTGTCACGTTCTTTCCCTAAACGAATCATTGTCTTTACGAAATTATTGCCGAAAGTGGAATAGAGCCATGCGGTACGGATAACTACCGCTTTCTCACAATAATTCATCACATCATATTCTCCTTCCAGCTTAGTAGTGCCATATACAGAATCCGGACAAGGGTCACAATCTTCCGTATAAGGAATGTGGGCAGTGCCGTCAAACACATAATCGGTAGAAACCTGTATCATTGCCGCACCATTAAATTGTGCAGCACTTGCCAACTCTTTCGCCGCTTCACAATTCAACTTATAGGCCAGTTCCGGGTTATCTTCCGCTTTATCTACCGCCGTGTAAGCTGCACAGTTCACAATCAATTCTATTCTCTTTTCCGCAATATAAGCCCATACAGCTTGTTTATCACAGATGTCCAGTTCCTGCACATCTGTGAAATAATACGTATGTTGTGGATTCTCTTTTGCAAGTACTTGCATTTCGTTGCCAAGCTGACCGTTGGCACCCGTTACTAAAATTCTCATTTATTCATCAAGTTTTAATTCACCTTTACGGTCTTTATCATAATAGTTTGCCAGCATAGAAAGAAAACTACTGATAGCCTCTATCGCTTTCGCCGTCCCTTCACTGATCGGCTTCTTTTGCAAACGTAGTAAGAGCACACCGTACAACGCTTCAAAGCACGTTTCCAGTTCCGGTTCCTCCTTTTTCCCGTTCTTAGTCCGTAGCTCTACAATAAATGGCAATGCCTTGAAATAGGCAGCACTGTAAAAAGGGAATTTAGGAGAAGAAGATAAAGCATTATGCAACTCCGTCAGGTTGAGAATAACATTCTTATTGATCTGTAAATGTCCTTTCTCACGTACCCCTTCTTCACTCATCATCGTTATCAGATTGCCATACCACTCTCTCATGGCAGCACGCTGGTCCTCCGGATAACGGACAATCACATTAGTCTCCAGTTCTTCCGGTTCACAATGATTGGCACGGATGAGGTCTTCTTCCTGCCACATATATATAAGATATTCGGCAATGTTTCTCTCTTTCAGTTGTTGAGCTATTTGATTCATAATGTTATCTCCTAATAAATTGACTCTCCCAACAAAGTATAAATCAATCCAGCTACAGAAACCAACATCACAATGCTTCCAATGACACGATTCAGTATCCAAATGCCACGCAGGTTGAACTTAGTACGTACCTTGTTTACAAAGTAAGTGATTCCGAGCCACCAAGTCAATGCGCCGGCAGCGATAGCAAAATATCCCGTTATCTCTTCAAAGACTAAAACGCCCTGTTGCACAAAGGCAAAACGGGCAAAAAGTCCGATGAACAGGAATATGATTAAAGGGTTAGAAAGAGTGACGAAAAATGCAGTTATAAAATTATGAAAATAAGATCCCTTATTGGACGAAGCCGGACGGATAGAATTTACCGGATTACTGCGAAAGGTATAAATTCCGAAAACAAGCAACATAACGCTGCCGAGCAATTGCAGATAAAAACTTCCTTTATTAATATAATCGGAAACGAAGCTCATGCCATAACCCGTAAGCAGAGCGTAAGCTATATCGCTCAAAGAGGCTCCCAGGCCTGTCACAAATCCGTACCAACGCCCCTTATTCAAAGTCCTTTGGATGCATAATACGCCCACCGGACCGAGAGGTGCGGACACAACAACGCCAATAATAAAGCCTTTAACTAATATATCGAATATTGTCTCTATCTGAATCATTCCGCAAATATCGCACTTTTTTGTGATATGAGAATAGGATATTAACGTTTTTTCCAACGAATCATCCCTAATTCATGAAGCAGGAGAAATTTAAAATAAGACTTCGAAAACGCGGACAGCGCAAATTATTCCCTTTATCCCTAAAAGCTAAATCTTTGTACACAGAGAACTAGCAGCCCGTAGGTATTAATTTATTCGTCTGACAGCTGTCTGACGAATAAATGGTTGCAACATCAGGAACAGTTTTTAGGTATACAACAAATAAATCCATAAGAAACCGATATTAATTCATCGCAACGCAAAAATAAGTCGGCCCATAAAAAGGAAAGCCGACAAGATATTTATTTCCGTTTTATTTCTCACCACCAACGAATTTGCTTATCTTTGCACCACAGAAAAAGAGAAGAGTTTCTCCCGTAGAAACTTCAATCGTAAATCGTAAAATCGTAAAATCGTAAATATACAACATGATTCTTTTTTTCAGAACCCCTTCCAAGAGCGTGATTGCCGTAGAGAGCAATCATCAGCTCACCCCGGACGAAAGTAATAAACTCTGCTGGCTTTTTGGAGAAGCCGTGACGGAAAGTGAAGAAAACCTGAAAGGCTGTTTCGTCGGTCCACGCCGTGAAATGATTACTCCCTGGAGTACGAATGCAGTAGAAATCACCCAAAACATGGGACTCGAAGGTATCACCCGCATCGAGGAGTATTTTCCCGTAAAGGATGAAAACGCCGACCACGACCCGATGTTGCAACGCATGTACAAAGGACTCGACCAAAACGTATTCACTACCAACCGCCAACCGGAACCAATTATCTACATCGAAGACCTTGAGGACTACAACGAAAAAGAAGGCCTTGCTCTTTCAAAAGAAGAAATGGACTACTTGAAAAAAGTAGAAAACGATCTCGGACGCAAACTGACCGACTCCGAAGTTTTCGGTTTTGCACAAATCAACTCCGAGCACTGCCGTCACAAGATCTTCGGCGGAACGTTCATCATCGACGGTGTGGAACAGGAATCCTCCTTGTTTCAGATGATTAAAAAGACTACACAAGAAAATCCGAATAAAATCATTTCTGCTTATAAAGACAATGTAGCCTTTGCAGAAGGTCCGGTTGTTGAACAATTTGCTCCGGCAGACCACTCAAAACCTGATTTCTTCCAGATCAAGGACATCAAGAGTGTTATCTCGCTAAAAGCGGAAACTCACAATTTCCCGACAACCGTAGAGCCGTTCAACGGTGCTTCTACCGGTACAGGCGGTGAAATTCGTGACCGTATGGGTGGTGGTAAAGGTTCATGGCCGATTGCAGGTACTGCTGTCTACATGACTTCTTACCCACGCACAGACGAAGGCCGCGAATGGGAAGAAATCCTTCCGGTACGCAAATGGTTGTACCAGACTCCGGAACAGATTCTGATTAAGGCGTCCAATGGCGCTTCCGATTTCGGAAACAAGTTCGGCCAGCCGCTGATCTGCGGTTCGGTACTGACTTTCGAACATACAGAGAACAATGAGGTTTACGGCTATGACAAAGTTATCATGCTTGCCGGAGGTGTAGGCTACGGTACACAGCGCGACTGTCTGAAAGGCGCACCGGAAGCCGGAAACAAAGTAGTCGTTATCGGTGGTGACAACTACCGAATCGGACTTGGCGGCGGTTCCGTATCTTCAGTAGATACCGGTCGTTACAGTAGTGGTATCGAGTTGAACGCCGTGCAACGTGCGAATGCAGAAATGCAGAAACGTGCCAACAACGTAGTCCGTGCCCTTTGTGAAGAAGATGTGAATCCGGTTGTTTCTATTCATGACCATGGTTCGGCAGGTCACGTCAACTGTCTGTCGGAATTGGTGGAAGAATGCGGCGGTCTGATCGACATGAGCAAGTTGCCTATCGGTGACAAAACGCTGTCTGCCAAAGAAATCATCGCCAATGAAAGCCAGGAACGTATGGGACTTCTTATCAAAGAAGAAGCTATCGAACATGTGCGCAAGATTGCAGAACGTGAACGTGCCCCGATGTACGTAGTCGGAGAAACGACAGGCGACCACCGCTTTGCTTTCCAACAAGCTGACGGTGTACGTCCGTTCGACCTTGCCGTAGAACAGATGTTCGGTTCATCTCCCAAGACATATATGATAGACAAAACCGTAGAACGTCATTATGAAATGCCGAAATACGAATTGTCTCAACTGCATGAATACCTGACCAATGTATTGCAGCTCGAAGCAGTGGCTTGCAAGGATTGGCTGACCAATAAAGTAGACCGTTCGGTAACAGGTAAAGTAGCCCGTCAGCAATGCCAAGGTGAACTTCAATTGCCGTTGAGCGACTGTGGTGTCGTAGCACTCGACTACCGTGGCGAGAAAGGTATTGCTACCTCTATCGGACACGCTCCGCAAGCAGCATTGGCCGATCCGGCTGCCGGTTCTATACTTTCTGTATCCGAAGCACTGACTAACCTTGTCTGGGCTCCTATGGCAGAGGGCATGGACAGCATCTCCCTGTCTGCCAACTGGATGTGGCCTTGCCGTTCACAGGAAGGTGAAGACGCTCGTCTCTACACTGCCGTGAAAGCATTGAGCAACTTCTGCTGCGCCCTGCAAATCAACGTTCCTACCGGAAAAGATTCTCTGTCTATGACGCAGAAGTATCCGAACGGCGAAAAAGTAATTTCTCCGGGAACAGTAATTGTATCGGCAGGCGGCGAAGTTTCCGATGTGAAGAAGGTTGTATCTCCGGTATTGGTAAACAACGAAAAAACAACTCTTTATCATATTGACTTCAGCTTCGACGAACTGAAGCTCGGCGGTTCCGCCTTTGCACAGTCATTGGGCAAAGTGGGTGACGATGTGCCTTGCGTACAAGACGCAGAGTATTTCCGCGATGCTTTCCTTGCCGTACAGGAACTTGTAAACAAAGGATTGATTCTTGCCGGACATGATATTTCTGCCGGTGGTCTGATCACTACATTGCTCGAAATGTGCTTCGCCAATGTGGAAGGCGGTATGGAAATCAGCCTCGACAAGATGAAGGAACAGGATATTGTCAAGATTCTGTTTGCAGAAAATCCGGGTATTGTTATCCAGGTCAGCGACAAGCACAAAGAAGAAGTGAAGAAGATTTTGGAAGACGCAGGCGTAGGCTACCTGAAGTTGGGTAAACCGACCGATGAACGCCACATCCTCGTATCCAAAGGAGACGCTACCTACCAATTCGGTATCGACTATATGCGTGATGTATGGTATTCTTCTTCTTACCTGCTCGACCGCAAACAGTCCATGAACGGTTGCGCCAAAAAACGTTTTGAAAACTACAAGATGCAGCCGGTTGAATTTGCTTTCATGCCAGAATTCAAAGGCAAACTTTCTCAATACGGTATTACTCCGGACCGTCGTACTCCGAGCGGTGTCCGCGCAGCTATCATCCGCGAAAAAGGAACGAACGGCGAACGCGAAATGGCTTATTCACTCTATTTGGCAGGTTTTGACGTGAAAGATGTGACAATGACCGACCTTATCAGCGGACGTGAAACACTGGAAAACGTAAACATGATCGTTTATTGCGGCGGTTTCTCCAACTCCGACGTACTTGGTTCAGCCAAAGGCTGGGCAGGCGGTTTCTTGTTCAACGAAAAGGCAAAAGAAGCACTCGATAAATTCTATGCTCGTGAAGATACATTGTCACTGGGTATCTGTAACGGTTGCCAGTTGATGATGGAGCTTGGACTTATCAATCCTGAACACAAAAAGAAAGGTAAGATGCTTCACAATGATTCCCATAAATTCGAGTCTACCTTTGTCGGCCTGACTATCCCTACCAACCGCAGCGTTATGTTCGGTTCATTGAGCGGTAGCAAACTAGGTATCTGGGTAGCTCACGGAGAAGGAAAATTCTCTCTGCCTTACGATGAAGACAAATATAATGTAGTGGCAAAATACAGCTATGACGAATATCCCGGAAACCCGAACGGTTCCGACTATTCTATCGCCGGACTTGCCAGCGCCGACGGCCGTCATCTGGCTATGATGCCTCACTTGGAACGCGCTATCTTCCCATGGCAGAACGGTTGTTATCCGGCAGACCGCAAAAACAGCGATCAGGTAACTCCGTGGATTGAAGCATTTGTCAATGCCCGCAAGTGGATTGAAGAAAAGGTGAGATAAATAATTGCTTTATATTTTTTAAGGCTGGTACTTCCCAAAAAGTACCAGCCTTTTAGTTTATCCCAATATTCCTACTACCTAAATTCGTTTATATACAACTAAAGTTCTACAAATAAGCACTAAATACAAATAGCTGAAAAAGCTCCTCATCCGCTTCAATTCAAGTACGACGTAATCCTTACTCCAAAATTTTGTAGTGTCGAAAAATCTTCTTAATTTTGTCAAACTTTCCCCCTCAGAACAAGATTCAATAACCCTTAAAAGTCCTATTTATATGAAAAAATGGATTTTTCTAATCTTATTGTTTCCTCTAACCTGTATCGCTCAGACGTACCAATATATTGGAGTGGAAGATGGGCTAAGCAACCGGCGAGTTTACTATATCCAGAAAAGAAAGACAGAACCGGATATATGTGGTTCCTCACCCATGAAGGTATTGACAGATACAATGGAAAAGATTTCAAACGATACAAACTAATGGACGGTGACGTAGAGGTTAATTCGCTACTGAACCTCAATTGGCTATATATTGATAAGGAAGACGTATTATGGGAAATCGGGAAAAAAGGAAAGATATTCCGGTATGACCAGATCCATGACTGCTTCACACTCGTATATAAACTGCCCATAGAGAACTTCCGTGATTTGCCGGCTCCGGTAAGTTTCGCATGGCTCGATCAGAGCAAACATATCTGGTTGTGTAATGAGGAAACTATCTTTATTTATAACACGGATACAGGAGAAGTCACTCACATAAAGAATGACATCAGTGAAGAAATCAATGACATCGAACAGATTGACGACACACATTACTTCATTGGTACGGAAATGGGAATCCACTATGCCAAGTTGGAAAACAACACACTGGAACTTATTCACTGCGACAAGCTGGAGAATGTGAAAGCACAAATACTCGATCTACATTTCGACACAAAGATTCGTAAATTGTTTATCGGAACTTTCCAACGGGGAGTGCTCATCTATGATATGTCGACCAAGTCCGTCACACAACCTCCACATAGTCTGAAAGATATCAGCATTACACGAATCAAGCCCTTAAACGCCAAAGAATTGTTGATAGCGTCAGATGGCGGCGGTGTGCATAAAATGAATGTTGAAACCTATCAGATGGAGCCTTACATTATTGCTGATTACAACAGTAATAACGGCATGAACGGCAACAGTATCAATGATCTTTATATAGATGAAGAAGAACGGATATGGTTGGCGAACTACCCTATCGGAATCACCGTACAGAATAATCGCTATTCCAGCTATAAATGGATCAAGCATTCTATCGGCAACAGACAGTCTTTGATAAACGACCAGGTTAATTCGATTATCGAAGACAGTGACGGTGACTTATGGTTCGGAACCAATAATGGAATCAGTCTCTTAAATTCCAAGACCGGACAATGGCGTTCCTTCCTCAGTTCTTTTGAGAAGAACCAGGATAGCAGAAGTCATATTTTCACTACCCTGTGCGAAGTGCTTCCCGGAGTTGTCTGGGCCGGCGGATACTTCTCCGGCATTTATCAGATAGACAAGAGATCTTCCAATGTCAGCTATTTTACTCCGGCTTCGTATGCATATGAGAACATACGCCCGGATAAGTATATACGTGATATCCGTAAAGACTCACAAGGAAATATCTGGAGCGGAGGATTTTATAATCTGAAACGTATCAATGTACACACTAAAAATATACAACTGTACCACGGACTGAACTCCATTACTGCAATTCTCGAACGCGATGCCAAAAGTATGTGGATAGGCAGTGCGACCGGATTGTTTTTATTGGATAAAGAATCGGGTAAATATGAACGTATCAAACTTCCCGTAGAATCAAACTATATATATTCTTTATACCAGACCAAGAAAGGATCGCTATATATAGGAACCAGTGGCTCCGGATTATTAATTTACGATCCTCACACCAAACTGTTCACTCATTATCATACGGGAAATTGCGCATTGATTTCCAACAATATCTATACCTTGCTTTCAGACGCTGACGAAGATATTTTGCTTAGCACGGAAAACGGTCTGACCAGCTTTTATCCTAACCAAAAAACATTTCACAACTGGACAAAAGAAATGGGACTTATGACCACACATTTCAATGCATTGTCCGGTACCCTGCGAAAGAACAATAACTTTATTTTCGGAAGTTCGAACGGGGCAGTAGAGTTCAATAAAGACATGAAACTGCCCAGAACCTATTCTTCCAAAATGATATTCAGCGATTTCAAACTGTTTTATCAAACGATCTACCCGGGAGACAAAAATTCCCCGCTAAAGGCAAGTATCAACAATACGAAAGAGCTGAAATTAAAATATAACCAGAATATTTTCTCGTTACAGGTTTCTTCTATCAACTATGACTATCCTTCTAATGTCCTTTATTCCTGGAAACTGGAAGGCTTTTACGAAGAATGGAGCAAACCGGGGACAGAAAACACAATCCGTTATACTAACCTCGCACCGGGAAAATATACGTTAAGGGTACGCGCTATCTCCAATGAGGACCAGCGTATTATGCTCGAAGAAAGGAGTATAGATATTATCATCGCCCAGCCTTTTTGGCTGACCGTTTGGGCAATGTTGCTCTATATCGTTATCCTTGTCTTTATCGCTGCTGTCTCATTACGTATTCTGATCCTAAGAAAACAACGTAAAGTGTCCGACGAAAAGATTCATTTCTTTATCAACACTGCACACGACATCCGTACTCCGTTGACGCTTATCAAAGCGCCACTGGAAGATCTTCGTGAAAAAGAAGAACTAAGCAAGGAAGGAATATCCAATATGAATACCGCATTACGGAATGTAAATGCCCTGCTACGTCTCACCACCAATCTAATAAACTTCGAGAGGGCGGACGTATATTCCTCCGAACTATATATTTCGGAACATGAACTGAACACATTTACAACCGAAATATATAATGCTTTCCAGCAGTACGCCAATATCAAACATATCAACTTCACCCACGAAAGTAATTTCAGGTATATGAATGTATGGTTTGATAAGGAAAAAATGGAATCAATCCTGAAAAACATAATCTCGAACGCCTTGAAGTACACTCCGGAAAACGGTAATGTACAGATTTTCGTGTCCGACAATACAGACTCGTGGAGCGTCGAAGTCAGGGATACAGGAATCGGAATTCCGGCCAGCGAACAGAAAAAACTGTTCAAGCTGCATTTCCGTGGCAGCAATGCAATCAACTCCAAAGTGACGGGTAGCGGGATCGGACTGATGCTTGTTTGGAAATTAGTGCGGCTGCATAAAGGTAAGATTAATTTGTCGAGTGTGGAAAATCAAGGTTCGGTTATCAAGGTATCTTTCCCGAAAGACAGCAAGCGTTTCCGTAAGGCACATCTGGCAACACTGAGCAAACAACGTCAGGAAAACAGAACCCTAAGCAATGTACCTGCTCCCTCACCCGAAATATACGAAAACGCACATAAGAAGTTGAACGGCGAACACCGGCGGATTCTGATTGTGGAGGATAACGATGAATTACGCAACTATCTGTTGCAGACATTATCAGAAGAATATACTGTACAAACGTGTTCCAACGGAAAAGAAGCGTTGACGATCATCCCCGAATACAAACCGGAGTTGGTTATCTCTGATATTATGATGCCGGAAATGCGGGGAGACGAATTATGCAAGGAACTCAAAAACAACATAGAGACATCGCACATTCCGGTTATCCTGCTGACAGCTCTGAATAATGAGAAAGATATCTTGTCCGGACTTAAAATCGGTGCCGACGAATACATCTTGAAACCGTTTAATATAGGTATATTAAAAGCGACTGTCGACAATCTGCTGACTAACCGTGCTCTTTTGCGCAGTAAGTATGCCAATCTGGAGCTGGATGATGAGGAAGAAGATGACGAATGCATCAACTGCTCACAGGACATTGACTGGAAGTTTATTGCCAACGTCAAAAAGCATATAAAAGACAATATAGATAACCCGGCCCTTACCGTAGATGTACTTTGCAACCTGGTAGGCATGAGCCGTACAAGTTTCTACAACAAACTCAGGGCATTGACCGACCAGGCTCCGGGAGATTATATCCGTCTGATCCGGTTGAAGTATGCCGTGCAATTATTGAAAGAGAACACACATAGCATAACAGAAATAGCAGAAATGACAGGATTCAGTGATGCGAAATACTTCCGTGAAGTATTCAAGAAGCATTTTAACGTAAGTCCGAGCCAATACGGCAAAGAAAAGAGAACAAACAAGAAAGGAGGAGAAAAGAAAGAATGAACATCTATCTCGAATCATTTGGAATTTTTTTTAAAATAGGCGCCTTTACTATCGGAGGAGGGTACGCAATGGTGCCGCTTATTGAGAATGAAATTGTTACGAAGCGGAAATGGATTGCGCAGGAAGATTTTATCGACCTGCTGGCTATCTCCCAATCTGCTCCGGGCATTTTGGCAGTCAATATTTCTATCTTTATAGGATACAAGTTGCGTGGTATCCGAGGAAGTATTATCACAGCATTAGGAACAATTTTGCCTTCCTTCATCATTATATTGGCGATTGCTCTATTTTTCCATAGTTTTAAAGACAACCCGATTGTGGAACGCATCTTCAAAGGAATCCGACCGGCGGTAGTGGCACTTATTGCCGCCCCGACTTTCACAATGGGCCGGTCCGCTAAAATCAACCGCCACAACCTGTGGATTCCTGTTGTTTCGGCACTGCTGATCTGGCTATTGGGGTTCTCGCCTATCTGGATTATTATTGCTGCGGGAGTGGGAGGCTTCCTCTGGGGAAAATTTAGAAAAGTAGAAAGTTGAGAATGGAGAGTCGAGAGTTATCGTTCCCTGTTCATTATTCAAGATTCATGGTAAAAAATTAAAAAGAGATGATCTATCTTCAGTTATTCTATACGTTTTTTAAGATCGGGCTCTTTGGATTTGGAGGAGGTTATGCGATGCTCTCCATGATTCAAGGGGAAGTAGTAACCCGTTATGGTTGGGTGAGCTCGCAGGAGTTCACGGATATTGTTGCAATCAGCCAAATGACACCGGGACCTATCGGGATTAATGCGGCTACGTACGTCGGATTCACCTCTACGGGGAGTGTCGTGGGATCGGTCATTGCTACCTTTGCTGTAGTCCTCCCCTCCTTCATCTTGATGCTGACCATTAGCAAATTCTTCCTGAAATATCAGAAACATCCGGTAGTAGAATCCATATTTAGCGGACTGCGTCCCGCAGTTGTCGGCCTGTTGGCTTCCGCCGCACTGGTATTGATGAATGTAGAAAATTTCGGTTCACCGACAACTGACACTTACTCATTCGTTATCAGTATTATCATCTTTCTAGTCGCTTTCATCGGAACCAGAAAATATAAAGCTAATCCTATATTAATGATTATAGCCTGCGGCATTGCAGGATTATTGCTTTATTAATTGCTGGGGTGGTAGGCGGATACACAATACTGAAAATAAACGACTTATGTATTTTCCTACCACCTCCCCCTACGGGTACTCCTCCTTCCCGAAGGAGGAGAATTGAAGATACTACTGAATTGTTAGTCAGCCTCTTTTTCTATTCTTCACTTATTACAGTTTTACTTTTATCACAGTTTTACTTTCTTGCTAACCGACTTCGATTCATTATGAAGACGGTCTAACGCAGTCACCACATAGCGGTACTTTGTTTTTCCTGTTTCGTATGGAAGTTTGTAGAAAGGATTACGGGTGATAGCAACAATATGTGAAGGGTCGTCAAGATTCACCTTTTCTTTTCTGCCAAAACGATAGACCACATATTGCACAGCCTTATCCATTTCCGTTTCAGCTTTCGGAGCAGTCCAGAAAAGCACATAGCCGTCTTCAGTCCATATTTTCTTCATCTTGCGCACCTTGTCCGGAGCCTTATCATCCATAAAGTCGAATACGGGGATTAATGCCGGATATTTGTGATATTCCGAAACCAGCGCATCGCGATATCTTCCCTGATTTTCAACAACAGCTGCCGCATACCATTGACAGCTACCGCCAATCGTCTGATAAGCACGCTGTAAAGCCATTTTCCGGGGAAGCTGATTCATAGAAGGATTCTGCGGGTCAGCGTGCTGAATCGTATTTGTCACTGACTGGCCGATAAATAACGGACGGTTCTCCGAATGCGTAGCCCACCACTTCACCAATGTCTCATAGTCGGCCGCCTTATGACCGATTTCCCAGTAAATCTGCGGAATATTATAATCAATCCAGCCTTCACGCGCCCAAAGCAGAACATCAGCATACAGATCGTCATAATTCTGCAAGCCATTGGTATTACTTCCCAACGGGTCACTTTTCTGATTACGATAGATTCCGAACGGACTGATTCCGAACTTTACCCACGGCTTCACCCCCCGAATGGTTTCGTGCAATTTCTTAATCAACACATTCACATTACTACGTCTCCAGTCCGCCTTGTTAGTAAAGCCTCCGCCATAACGGGCAAAACTTGCGTTATCGGGAAAATCGACTCCCTTAATAGGATAAGGATAGAAATAGTCATCCATGTGGATAGCGTCCACATCATAGCGGGACACAATATCCGTCACGATTTTACAGATATATTCACGACTCTCGGGAAGTGCCGGGTCGAAGTACAATTGGTCTCCATAAGTAACAAACCATTCCGGATGCTGATTATATATATGTTCCGGCGCCAACTGGTTCTTCAGGGAGGTTTTCACCCGATAAGGATTAATCCAGGCATGAAACTCCATATTCCGTTTCCGGCATTCCTCAATCATGAACTGCATCGGGTCCCACATAGGCGAAGGCATTTGTCCTTGTGTCCCTGTCAGAAAACGGCTCCACGGTTCATGTTGCGAAGCATACAACGCATCCGCTTCGGGACGCACTTGAAAGATAATCGCATTAATACCCGCCCCTTGAAGCGAGTTCAACTGGCTAATCAGTGTTTGTTTCAGTCGTTCTGTGGGAACACCGCGAAACTGTCCGTTGACAGCCTGTATCCATGCAGCACGAAACTCACGTTTGGGATATTTGTCGCCCGTCGGCACCTGTGCCCTCACTCCCACAGCCAGAAGAAGAGCCAAAAGTAAAAGATAGTTTTTCAGCTTCATAATATTCTTAAATCGTAATAATGTGACGCAAAGATAATACAAACTCCCGATAAATTCGCTAACTTTGCCGACTACCATAAAACAAGGAGCATTTTATGTCAGAAAATAACTATATTTCGATCAAAGGCGCACGAGTAAACAACCTAAAAAACATCGATGTAGATATTCCACGCAACAAACTTGTTGTCATCACCGGATTATCAGGTTCAGGAAAATCATCTCTCGCTTTTGACACCCTCTACGCAGAAGGACAACGCCGCTACGTAGAAAGCCTAAGTAGCTACGCACGCCAGTTTCTCGGACGAATGAGCAAACCGGAATGCGATTTTATCAAAGGCATTCCGCCTGCGATTGCCATAGAACAGAAAGTAAACAGCCGCAATCCCCGTTCCACCGTAGGAACTTCCACAGAAATTTATGAATATCTCCGTTTGCTGTACTCCCGTGTAGGGAGAACATACAGCCCTGTAAGCGGACAGGAAGTGAAGAAACATTCGACGGAAGACATCATCAACTGTATGCTATCACACCCGGAAGGGACAAGATACACCGTACTGACCCCTATCCACCTGCGTGAAGACCGCAGCCTGCAACAGCAACTGGAAATAGACCTCAAACAGGGATTCAACCGTATCGAAGTGAACGGTGAGATGAAACGTATTGATGAATACAAGCCCGTAGCAGGCGACGAAGTTTATCTGCTGGTAGACCGTATGGCAGTAGCCGACACCAAAGATGCTATCAGCCGCCTCACCGACTCTGCCGAAACAGCCATGTACGAAGGCGACGGAACCTGTATGCTACGCTTTTACCTGCCGGACGGAACAACACAACTGTTCTCCTTCAGCACAAAGTTCGAAGCAGACGGTATCACTTTTGAAGAACCCAATGACCAGATGTTTTCATTCAACTCCCCGATCGGTGCCTGCCCCACCTGTGAGGGCTTCGGCAAAGTTATCGGTATAGATGAGCATTTGGTGGTTCCCGACCGTTCTTTATCTGTTTATGAAGGAGCGATCGTATGTTGGCGCGGTGAAAAAATGGGAGAATGGAAAGAAGAGCTGATCCACAATGCGGAGAAATTCGACTTCCCGATTTTCACTCCTTATTATGAACTGACGGACAAACAGCGCCGGTTGCTTTGGGAAGGAAACCAATATTTCCACGGTATTAATGACTTCTTCAAGATGCTTGAAGAAAATCAATATAAGATACAATATCGTGTGATGCTTGCCCGGTATCGCGGAAAAACACTTTGCCCGAAATGCCACGGTACCCGTCTGAAACCGGAAGCCAGCTATGTACGCGTAGGCGGAAAGAATATTTCCGAACTGGTAGACCTGCCTATTTCCGAATTAAAGCAGTTCTTCGATCACTTGGAACTGAACGAGCACGACAGTAATGTAGCCCGCCGGATTCTGATGGAAATAAACAGCCGTATCCGTTTCCTGATTGATGTAGGTCTGGGGTATCTGACACTGAACCGGCTCAGTAACTCCCTGTCGGGTGGAGAAAGCCAGCGTATCAATCTGGCGACATCACTGGGAAGCAGTCTTGTAGGTAGCCTCTATATCCTCGACGAACCCAGTATCGGTCTGCACAGCCGTGACACCGACCGCCTGATTAATGTGCTGCGCCAACTGCAACAACTCGGTAACACGGTAGTAGTTGTAGAACATGACGAGGAAATCATTCGTGCGGCAGATTATATTATTGACATCGGTCCCAACGCCGGACGTCTGGGAGGAGAAGTCGTCTATCAGGGTGACATG
>ERZ826220.2383-NODE-2383-length-16180-cov-6.073426_pt1 | contig 16180 bp, 10 predicted proteins | sample MGYA00519927_ERZ826220 | MGnify/ENA primary metagenome ERZ826220 (study PRJEB31778, sample SAMEA3449225) | human gut metagenome | biome: human gut; feature: human-associated habitat; material: faeces | place: United Kingdom | collected 2010/2012 ...
GACTTTAACCCGTTAGAAACGTGCGCCGCTAGGCGCACAACGCAGAAATGCCCCGGCATGGACGCCGGGGCAAGGAGAAACCGCGCCATGGACGGCGCGTTTCGACGGTTTCGTCAAGCCTAGAAAATCTAAAAAGCATAATTCGTACAGTATCTTAGCTGCGTAGCGTTAGCTCGTCGGGAGCACCTCTGCCGGGGGCAAATTCCCCGTGCGCCGATCGTCTTCCCGTATTATTGAAAAATACCAAGCAATTCACACTTACTGCGCAGCATCAGGAGCCACATACGAGTATGCATTGGACATCTTTGCAGCATTGTTTGTCAGAGTGACAGCCTCTCTGTAGTAGGCAACAACAGGAGTGCCCTTATCCACAGCGTTGAACAGCTGCTCTGCAAAAGCAGGCGGCACATTGATACATCCGTGTGAGCCGGAGGTTTTGTAAATAGTTCCTCCGAAGGTATCACGCCAGCTGGCATCATGGATACCTATATTGTAGGCAAACGGCATGAAATAGCTGACAGGAGAAGAGTATCCCTCGCCGACAAGAGTAGCATTTCTCTGCTTGTAAACAATCTTGTATACACCATCTACGGAACCATTCTGACGGGCGAGATTACCTGATACGAAATCAGACTCCATCTGGAGAGCACCATCCTTGTAATACCACATGTGCTGCTTTGTGTAGTCAATCTCTATGTATGTATTACCTATGTCGTCAGCGCCTCGGTAGAGTGCTGTCTGCTCGTAAACAGGCTCTCTTTCCACTGGCTTGCCTCCCTCTAAATCTGAAAGGAGCTGGGCTTTCTCATTTTTCTTGCTGACTACCCATCCGTAGTCTCCACCACCTATTTCAATAGTATCACCGGACGATGTCTTGAATGAGCGTTTGCGGCCGAAGGTATTGTACTTGGAAGCAAGCTGCTGGACATATTTAGTGACCTTGGCATCATCTATGCTTACGCTGCCGTCATCTGAGATGCTTAGCATATCAAGGATTTTGGCTGAGTCAAGCTTCTCGTCGGCATCTTCAATTTTGTAAGTGACGGTTGAAGCGGTGTATTTGTCGAGGGCTTCTTTTTCATTTTTGATAGTATCACTGTTTTTTGTGATTTTTGGAGCTTCATAACAGTCATCACTTAAGGTAAGCTTTGGGAGCTCGTTGTCCAGGGCGTCCTTTACCTCGGCAAGGATGCTGTCATATATCGGTTTGCAGCCATTTTTCTCTTCAATCACATCGTATTTGCCGTCTTTTATCTCGATGTGGGCATCCTCCGGATTTTCAATGTAGTCATCACTGAAAATATCAAGAGCCTTGAGCTTTTCAGCCAAAGTGGCATCGTCATATTTGGACGAACCCTTTAGAGTATAGTTTTGAGCTTTGAAGAGACTGACAGGCCATGTAAAAGCATTCTGGCTTTTTAGGATTTGCTCCTCGTCACCGTTTGAGACATATTCATAGGAAAAATCAGGTCCCTTAAGTGAAAAGCTGTTGCCTTTTCTATCAGTGATTGTGAGCAGATAGTCGCGGCTTAGGGCTGTATTTTTTTCTAATGCCTCTTTTGCAGTTTTCCCTGCGTATTTTACAGAGTTAATCTTTGTGTTGAACAGATAGTGGCTGCTAAAATAAAAGGCAAAGCCAAGATAAACGGCCAAAAGCACACCAAGCACAACGGCGCAGGTTATAAGCACTTTTTTCTTCATGTAAATCGACCTCCTTGGAGATATGCTGTTGCTGCCCACACCGGGGTGTAGGCGGCAGCTAAAATCAGTTACATTTGTGAAGATGTGACACATCCATATAGTCAGGCAGACCATTCTTGTAGGCTACAGCGGTTTCTCCCTGAATAAGTGGTTTTAAGTATTCGATAAGCTCAGGCTTCACATCATTGCCCGCATCATTGATCCACTCTCTTGGCACAGACTTGGCCTCGTTTGCGATATCCTTGATAGCAGAATATGTGTATTCCACCTGATAAGGATTATTTGAGATGCGCTTTAAGCATACCATTGATGCGGTCACACCCTCTGCTGCAATAGTGACACCCTTTTTACCCTGAGCAAAAGATTCCTCGATATCGGTTAATGATGCAAGATGTGAGGCACAGCGCTGGAGCACATTTACCTCTACAGAGCGCACCTTGACACCGATGTTTTCCTTTACGATGAACTCAAGAGCCTTTCCGGCACCGCTTAGCTGCTGGTGTCCGAACTGGTCACATGCGGCCTTTGATGATGTAATGTATGAGCCGTCTGCGTCATGTATTCCTTCGGATACGGCAACTATTACATTGTTAGTGTGCGCAAGGGCTTCTTTTATATCGGCAACAAATTTGTCCTTGTCGAAATCCACCTCAGGCAGATATATGAACTGAGGCGCTGTATTGTACTCATTACGTGCGAGAGCGGAAGCGGCAGTGAGCCATCCTGCGTCACGTCCCATGATTTCAACGATTGTCACACTCTTAACAGCATAGATAAAGGTATCATGGGCTATCTCAAGCATGCTCGATGCGATGTATTTGGCGGCAGAGCCAAAGCCCGGAGTGTGGTCTGTCATGCACAGATCATTGTCGATGGTCTTTGGAATTCCTATAATTTTCACATCACTGTTGATTTTTTTTGCATAATCGGATAACTTTAATACGGTATCCATCGAATCATTTCCACCGATGTAAAAGAAAGCTTTTATAGAAAGCTTATCGAACTGGTGGAAGATGTATACATATGGTGAATCATCATCCTTGTAATCAGGGAGCTTGTGGCGGCATGAGCCAAGATACATGGCAGGTGTGGTCTTAAGTTTTTCAAGATTAGCATCATCTGCAAAGATATCTGACAGATTGAGATAATTCTCATTTAATATGCCGAGTATTCCGTTTACGGCGCCATAGCAGATATCGTATTTCTCAGAGCTTTTTACTCCTGCGATGACTCCTGCAAGGCTTGCGTTGATTGCAACAGTTGGGCCGCCTGACTGGGCGACGATACAGTTTGACTGATTCATTGTAATCTCCTTATTGTGTATTTTAACTATTCTCTGCTGTAAGAATAGTTATGGTATAATTATAAAATGATGATTAATCAGATTACTACATGCTACGCATTCCCGTAATCTGACTACACCTCGAAATCCGCTAATTTCCTGCGTTCCCGCAGCAAATTGCTACTTTCTCGGTGTAGTGCGGGTCACTAAGGTATACATCGAATTGCATGCAAGCATGCATCGATGATACCTTTTGACCCTTTAATCATATAGATTGTAGTATCAAACATTATTTTTAGCAAGGGTTAAAATGAAAAATATGAATAAATACGAGAATTGCTTATTGTGTCCCAGAAAATGTGGCATAAACAGAAGAACCGGACAAACAGGCGTATGTGGCGTTTCATCTGAAATAAAGGTGGCGCGAGCAGCGCTTCATTACTGGGAGGAGCCGTGCATATCAGGAAAAAGAGGAAGCGGGGCAGTTTTTTTCTCAGGCTGCAGCCTGCACTGCGTGTTCTGCCAGAACAGGGAGATTTCTGACGGAAAAGCGGGAAAGCTAATCAGTAAAGAGAGGCTGAGTGATATCTTTATGGAACTTGCTGACAAAGGCGCAAATAATATCAATCTGGTCACACCGGGGCAGTATATCCCTGATATAGTGTGGGCGGTAAACGATGCAAAAAGCCGCGGCATGAAGCTTCCTATTATATACAATACGAGCGGATATGAAAATGTGACAGAGCTAAAGCTGCTTGAGGGTATAGTGGATGTGTATCTTCCGGATTTTAAATATATGGACAGTACGCTTTCGGCAAGGTATTCAAGGGCAAAAGATTATCCGTCTGTCGCAAAGCAGGCGCTTTCAGAGATGGTCAGGCAGCAACCGGATGTCGTGATTGACGATTCGACAGGACTCATACAAAAGGGAGTTATTGTGCGACAGCTTCTACTGCCGGGACATGTGAATGATGCAAAGGATGTACTTAAGTACCTGTATGATACATATCATGATCACGTATATATAAGCATGATGAGCCAGTTTACGCCGATTGCACTAAAGGATTATCCTGAGATAAACCGCACAGTGACAAGGAGAGAGTATGAAAGGCTTGTTGACTATGCCCTCGAAATAGGAATCACGAATGCATTTATACAGGAGGGTGACGTGGCAAAGGACAGCTTCATTCCGGCATTTGACTGTGAGGGAGTATAATATTTACCGTTTTTCTTAATAAAATAGTAAGAATTGGCAGGCAAAAATGACTGGATTTTGTGACGCCGGTGTAGTACTATGGTTATGTGATATTTTTTAGCTGTGAAGGTACTGAACAGTTACGATATTTTGTTATTACTCACATCCCGGTGTGACAGACGATAATGTTTTTAATCACACAGGATACATCATTCAATAGAGGATACAGTGATGAAAAATATAGAAGAACAGCAGATAATAATTGAATGTCCGAATACTATCTTTCATCTATACATTGACAGTGAGGATGAGCTTTCAAAGGTTAAGGTGTTTATGAACAATATGAAGAATGTTGATTCGATAAGTCTGCATGATATATACAACTGGTGCAACAGACAGCATGTGCAGTACACGACGACATTTAATTATGACAGTAAAATGACCTTGACAGAAATGATAAAATCCTACATATTTTACTTCAGACAGAAGCTTAGATATGTAAATAATAGTGATAGGATGATAGAAACATGAGATACCCTGAATTTCTAAAGGATAGAGGAACAATAGGCTTTGTGGCGCCTTCGATGGGCTGTACAACAGAGCCGTACAGGAGTGCCTTTGACAATGCCATTAAAAGGTTTCACAGCATGGGTTATAAGACGATAGAGGGACATAACTGCAGGTGCGACAGTGGCATAGGCATCAGCAATACACCTAAGAAGTGCGCAGAAGAGCTGAACGAGAGCTATGCTTCTGCTGATAGTGATGTGCTTATATCCTGTGGTGGTGGCGAGCTGATGTGCGAGGTAGTGCCTTATATTGATTTTGAGCGCGTGAAGCAATCAAAGCCGAAATGGTACATGGGCTATTCCGACAACACGAATTTCACATTTTTGGAGGCTACTATTGCAGATACAGCAGGTATTTACGGACCGTGTGCGGGCAGCTTTGGCATGGAGGTGTGGCATGAGTCACTTACCGATGCGTTTGATCTGCTTTGTGGCAGGAAGCTTTCATTTACCAATTACCCTATGTGGGAGAAGGAATCGATAAAGGATGAGAATGCTCCGTTTGTGGGCTACAACCTGACTGAAAAGTCGTGCATCAGCTCTATTCCCACGGTGGCAAAGGAAAGCAGGCTTACCATTAGAGGCAGGCTGCTTGGTGGCTGCATGGATTGTCTTATCAATCTGCTTGGTACATCGTTTGACCATGTAAGGGAATTTAATGAGCGCTACAGTAATGATGGTATCATATGGTTCCTTGAGGCCTGTGACCTTAATGTGATGGGCATGAGAAGGGCTATGTGGCAGATGAAAAATGCAGGATGGTTTTCAAATGTAAAGGGCTTTCTTATCGGACGCCCGGCGCACTTCGGAGAGGAAATGTTTGGCATAGACCACAGACAGGCGCTTTCATCACTGCTTAGAGAGTTTAATGTGCCAATCATCATGGATCTGGATATAGGTCATATGTCACCGATGATGCCTGTGGTATGCGGAAGCATGGCAGATGTCAGCTTCGACGGAAGCAACTTTACAATTTCGTATGATATAGAGCAGTAGATTGGAGGAAAAATGATTAGATTAATAAAGAAAAAAGCAAAGAGTATTGTATGTAGCGTGCTTGCTGCGGTGACATTGTTTACAATGAATCCGGCAGTATTTGCAACAGAGACAGCTACGCAGACTGATACAGTTTCAAGCGTTGATGTATCAGGCAGTGACGCAGCTGATAAGAGTAACACAGACAGTATTGCAGACAGCACAACGACAGCCGGCAGTGAGGCAAACGACAAGGTGACCATCAGCAATAATGATAAGCCATACTTAAGTCTTGGAGCAGACCTTACACCGGATCAGAGAGCGACAGTGCTTGGATTTATGGGAATCGAGCTCACTGATCTGGACAATTACGATGTGGTCTATGTAAATAATGATGAGGAGCACAAGTACCTCGATTCATACATCAGCAAGAGCGAGATTGGCACAAGGTCACTTTCCTCAGTACTCATTACAGAGGATAAAAAGGGCGCGGGTCTTAGTGTTTCCACGCACAATATCAATTACTGTACGGTAGGAATGTACAAGAATGCGCTTGCCACAGCAGGCATAGCTGATGCTAAAATCATAGTCGCAGGACCTTTCCCTATTTCAGGAACGGCAGCACTTGTAGGCACACTAAAGGCATACGAGGAGATGACAGGCAAGAAGCTTGACGACAAGGTGACAGACGCAGCGATGGATGAGCTTGTCACAACAGGAGAGCTCAACAAGAGCATTGACGGCGATTCGCAGGATATCGAGGCAATGATTGCAGACCTAAAGAAGCAGCTGGCCGATGGAAGGCTCAAGGATGAGAGCCAGATAAAGGATGCGATAAAGGAGGCTGCAAAGGATTACGACCTGAAGCTTTCTGATGATGATATTGCAAAGCTGACATCGCTTCTTATGAAGCTTAAGGATGCCAATATCGACTGGGATTCAGTCATCGACCAGGCACAGGACTGGGCATCAAAGCTTGGCGATAAGATAAATGACCCGGGCTTCTGGGAAAAGCTTGGTAACTTTTTCATGGATTTATGGGATAAGATAAAATCCCTGTTCAGCTAGAAAAAGCTACAGGAGACAGTAAGAATAAGCAGAATATGAATCAGGCAACTCCCTGAAACGTAAGCATGAGCTGCACGTTTAAGGGAGTTTTTTATCATTAATAAAAAAATAATAAATTTCTGCCGAATACATTGATACAAAGGTCATATTCTATTATAATTAAATGGATAATGGATTAATGTAAACAATGCACATAAGAAAGATGGGATTTGATGATAAAGATTAATAAATTTCTGGCAGTCTCTGTCGTAACATTGTCATTAGCTGCTTGTGACCTGGCACCATACAGCAGCATAGCAGTCTATGCGGATCAGGCGGCTAAGGTTGTGTGTGATGAGAGATACTGGGTAGCGGCGAGAAGCGGACCGGGCACAGAGTATGAGCTGGAGCACAAGCTTTCAAACGGCAAGGATATTACTATTCTAGAGCAGACCACAGGTGCAGACGGCAAAGTGTGGTACAAGGCAAAGTACAATCTGGCAGCAAATAATGAGGAGTGTGTCAGCTATATCAGGTCTGATTTTGTATCAGCAGGTACCGGCACAGCTGCATCAGACAATGCGCAGACAGGGGATGCTTCGGCAGACACCGGCAATGTGGATGCCATACAGCAGAATAATGAGGAGCAGCTTGCCCTTGCAACAGCATCGGGAGCATATGCTACAGGTACGATTACAGGTGGCAATGTGTATGTCCGCAATGCAGCAGGCACATCCGGCACTACCAAGGTTGTCTCACTCAACTGGAATCATCAGGTTGACATAATTGGAGAGACCAGGGTAAACGGTGTGGTCTGGTATAATGTCAAGGGTACTTTAAACGGCAAGGCATTTACGGGCTGGACTATCAGTACATACATAAAGGTGACATACAATAATAGCGGAGACAATACTGATTTTGTCACGGCTATGAAGAATGCAGGCTTTCCTGACAGTTATATTCCAAACCTTACAGCTCTTCACAATAAGTATCCAAGCTGGACATTTGAGGCTGTAAATACAGGTTTGAATTGGGATACGGTGATTGAAAATGAAAGTGTAAACGGACTTAATCTGGTATCCAAATCAGCAGACAATGCCAAGAAATCCACAGCTTCTGGAGCATATAACTGGTCAACAAATACGTGGGTTGAGTACGAACCGGGATGGGTGTCAGCAAGCAGTGCCTATATTGCTTATCTCATGGATCCAAGGAATTTTCTTGATGAGACCAATATTTTTCAGTTTCAGAGTCTGGCATACAGTCCGAATGAGGCACTTGAAGGTGTCAAGTCCATAGTAAAAGGCACATTTATGGAGGGAACAAAGACCTATTCCAACAATGGTGAGAAAATCAATTATGCAAGCACATTCATGGATGTGGCAAAGAGCAGTGGAGTAAGTGCATACCATATAGCATCGCGTATAAAGCAGGAGCAGGGCAAAAAGGGAACGAGCCCTCTTATTTCGGGTACATATTCCGGATACGAAGGATATTATAATTATTTTAATTTTAGTGCAACCGGAAACACGAAGGCACAGATTTATAAAAATGGTCTGTCTTTTGCCAAGAAGCAGGGCTGGAATACAAGAGTAAAGTCCATAAACGGCGGAGCTGTAAAGGTGGGCAGCAATTATATAAATAAGGGTCAAAATACACTGTATTTTGAGAAGTTTAATGTAGTAAATACAAGCTCGCTGTATTTCCATCAGTACATGGGCAATGCCACAGCGGCTCTTACTGAGGGACAGAGTCTGGCTAAAGGATATTCAGACAAGAATCAGGCTTTTGTATTTAAAATACCTGTATACAACAATATGCCATCGTCAGCAGTGGGCTTCGATAAAGCTGGCGATACCAATAACTATCTGCAGTCGCTTGCGATAAGTGGTGTAACACTCACACCGGCCTTCAATGGAGCGACAACAAGCTATTCAGCAGTTGTTTCAAATGCTATAAGCTCAGTGACTGTTTCGGCAGATGCAGTTTCAGGAAACAGTGGTGTTTCAGGCACAGGAAGCTATTCGCTTGCTGTCGGAAATAATACAATTAAGGTAAAATGCAAGTCGCAAAGCGGTGATACAAGAACATACACTATCAATATAAACAGGCAGGCGGCATCTGCAAATAATGCAGGTGGCAATAATAATCAGAACAATAATAACCAAAATAATACAGATGTAAACATAACATCAGGTAAATACAGTATAGGTACTTATATTACAGGCATAGAGCCTGGAACCGGTGCAGCTGATTTTGTGAAGAATATAGCAGTATCAGCATCAGGTACTGTAAAGCTTCTGACAAGCTCAGGCTCAGAAAACGGCGGAAAGATTGCAACAGGCAATAAAGTGGCTGTTTATGATGCTTCAGGTAATCTGAAAAAGACATATGATATTGTTATATATGGAGATATCAATGGTGATGGTGCTGTAAATGCTCTTGATATGATTAAGCTCAACAGACATATTTTAGGAAAGGGAACACTCACAGGTGCTTATCTGGAGGCAGCTGATGCTAACAGAAAGCGTGATGGTGGAAATGCCCTTGATATGATAATCATGAACAGACACATACTGGGCAAATCAAAGATATCGCAGAATTAGAAATGTGAGGAAAGATATGAAGAAATTATTTGGATGTATATTATCACTTGTTGTGGCGGTGATGCTTGTTTTCACACCTGCCGAGCATGTATATGCGCAGGGACTTGGTCTCAGTGTCAGCTCAAGCTCTGTAGCTGTTGGAAAAACAGTTAAGGTGACTGTTTCCATGCCGTCTGGATATTTTGGCACTGTAGTTATCTCAAGCTCTGATGAGGGAGTACTGAGTAACGGAGGAGATGGTGTGGCCAATATTGGTGACGCCGCAGGATATCCCACATCGCAGTCATTTTCATTTACGGCGAAGGCTGCAGGAAGCTGCACTATAAAGGCATATTGTACAGTTGTAGGAGATGCAGAGGGCAACGATGCCGGAGGTGTAATTACCGGTGCCAGCACGAAGGTGACGGTAACAAGTGCTTCATCAAACAACGATTCAAACAGCAACAAGGATAACAAGGACAATTCCGGCAGCAATACCGGCAATGACAGCAATGCAAATAAAGATAATGAAAACAAAGGGGAAAAGAAATCCTCAAACGCATCTCTTGGTTCGCTTGTTATCTCAGCAGGTACGCTTTCCCCTGAGTTTTCTGCTGCGACAAAGGATTACACAGCTACAGTAGATTACAGCTGTTCAAGCCTTGCGGTTACAGCAAATCCGGCTGATTCCAAGGCGAGTGTGACATCCGTCACAGGCAATGATTCACTTGAGGTTGGAGAGAATACGGTCAGCGTTGTTGTGACAGCAGAGGACGGCAGCACAAGCACATACAATATAGTTGTTACCAGAAGAGCCGAGGATGATCCGGAGAATGCAGATAAGCAGGATAACTGGAAGAAGTTTGATATAAATGGCACAGAGTGGACTATGGTAAATGACATTCCGGAGGATGTTGTTCCTGAAGGTTTTGAGCACTCAAAGACAGTGATTGACGGACTTGAATACAATACCCTTCATGGCACCTTTGGTGATATCACGCTTGTGTATTTACAGTCGGAAAGCGGCAATGGGCTTTTTGTATATGATGCAGCACAGAATGCAGCATATGAGTTTGTCCGTATCAATTCAGAGTTGCATTTTATAGTGGTTTTACTGCCTAAGGTGGATGATGTGCCTGAGGGATATAATGAGATATCGCTCTCCATAGAAGGCAAGGGTGTGGCAACAGCCTACCAGACCAAAGCCGAAAAAACCGATGATCAGACAAAGGATTTTTACCTCGTATATGCCATGAATGACAATGGTGAGAGTGGCTGGTACACATATGATAGCGTAGATGGCACATATATGAGGACCGAGCTCAGCACACCTACAGTGGCACAGGAGGAAAACGATGCGGTAAAGAGTGAGCTTGTTCCGGGAATTGCCAATAAATATCTTGTTTTAGCTGCAATACTGGTTCTTATTATCATTATTCTGTTACTGTTGCTTATTGTATCAGCTGTGAAAAACAGAAAATATAAGGCAATGGACTATCATGATGACGATGATGATGTAGATGATGCAGCAGAAGATGTATCAAATGAAGCTTTGGAAGAAACAACTGATGAAACTGCGGACGAGATAGCAGATGAGCCGGAAGAAGAGGTTACAGAAGAGTCGTTAGATGAAGTGGCAGAAGAAGCTGCAGAAGAGTCGGTGGGTGAAGTGGCAGGAGAAGCTGCAGAAGAGTCGGCAGGTGAAGCCGCAGAAGAAACAGCAGATGAAGCTGTAGAAGAGCCGGCAGATGAAGTCGCAGAAGAAACAGCGGAAGGTGCTGCAGATGAGCAAAAGATGGCTACGGATGAAAATATATCAAATGCATCCTATGTCGGAAGAACCGTAGAAATTACACCTGATTCTAAGAAAGCTGTTGAGAATGAAAACTCTGAGTTTGATTTAAAAGACGATTCAAGGCAGGAAAACGTTTCTGACTCAGAAAACGATGCTGATGAGGATGCTTTAAAGAATCAGCTTCAAATGGCACTTGATGGCTTTGTCAATGAGGGAAATAAGCCGTCTGAGACTATAGACAGCAGTGCAAAGGATGATAATGAAGATGACAGCGAGGATGATGATTTGCAGTTCATCGACTTAAATTAGTGAATATGACTGGAGGATATGACTTGAAACCATATACAAGTAAGGCTAAAAAAGCAATAGATTTGGCTGCACGTATATCAAAGAAAATGAATTACAGCTATGTTGGAACAGAGCACATACTGGCTGGCCTTATAAAAGAGGGCACCGGTGTGGCAGCTGAGGTTCTAACAGCCTGCAATGTGGAATATGATAAGCTTATTTCGATGATTGAAGACCTGATTTCACCGGGGGATAACATCGAAGTGATGGACAGGGATGGCTATTCACCAAGGACACAGAGAGTATTGGAGCGTGCATCGGAGGAAGCCGATAGATTTGAGTGCAATGAGATAGGTACAGAACACTTGCTGATGGCTATAGTACTGCAGGGAGACTGTGCAGCTGCAAGACTTTTAAACACCATGGGTGTTAACAGTCAGAAGATGTTTATAGATATTCTTGGTGCGATGGGTGAGGATCCGTCTGCATACAGGGATCTGATGAAAAGCTATGGTACATCATACAATTCTGCGACTCCTGTATTAGATCAGTATTCCAGAGATTTGACAGATATGGCAGAGGCAGGGCTTCTTGACCCTGTTATAGGCAGAAAAAAGGAGATGGAGCGCGTTATCCAGATACTTTGCCGCCGTGGCAAAAACAATCCATGTCTGATTGGAGAGCCGGGAGTGGGCAAGACCGCTATAGTAGAAGGACTTGCGCAGGATATAGTCAGTGGCAATGTTCCGGATATTCTTTTGGGAAAGAGACTGGTTTCCCTTGATATGTCCGGGCTTGTAGCCAAATCAAAGTATCGTGGTGAGTTTGAGGAGCGTATCAAGAAGGTGATAAGCGAGGTTTCAAATGCCAAAAATGTACTGCTTTTCATTGATGAGCTTCACACTATAATAGGTGCAGGAGGAGCAGAAGGCTCGTTAGATGCATCTAACATATTAAAGCCGGCACTTGCCAGAGGCGAGGTACAGGTAATCGGCGCCACTACCATAGAAGAGTACCGCAAATACGTGGAAAAGGATGCTGCGCTTGAGCGCCGTTTCCAGCCGGTGATGGTTGAGGAGCCTGGTGTGGATGAGACAATAGAGATACTCACAGGATTAAAGGGACTCTATGAAAAGCATCATGGTGTCATCATAACAGATGAGGGTGTGAAAGCAGCAGTAAACCTTTCTGCACGATATATAAATGACAGATTTTTACCTGATAAGGCGATAGACCTGATGGATGAAGCGGCAGCCAGGATAAGGCTTAAGAATCTGACATCATCTGACGAGCTGCTTGCTCTGAAAAAAGAGATAACAGATAAGCAGAACCGGGTGGAAAATGCTTTGTCGAAAGGAGATCTCGCAGCTGCCGGCGCGCTTATGTCAGAAAAGGAAGTGCTTGAAAATAAACAGCAGAAGCTTATCAGAAAGAACCGTCGCACAGGAGCCAAAAATCAGCCTGTAGTCGGCGAAAATGAGATAGCGGATGTAGTATCGGGATGGACCAAAATACCTGTAAATAAGCTTACAGAGTCAGAGGCAGGACGACTTGCAAAGCTTGAACAGATACTTCACAAGCGTGTAATAGGACAGGAGGAGGCTGTTTCTGCTGTCGCAAAGGCAGTCAGACGAGGCCGGGTTGGTTTAAAGGATCCTAAGAAGCCGATTGGCTCATTCCTGTTTTTGGGACCGACAGGAGTAGGTAAGACGGAGGTGTCAAAGGCGCTTGCTGAGGCTGTCTTTGGCAAAGAAGATGCCATGATACGTGTTGACATGTCAGAGTACATGGAAAAGCATAGTGTTTCAAAGATGATTGGTTCACCACCGGGATATGTGGGCCATGAGGAGGGCGGACAGCTCTCAGAGAAGGTCAGACGCAATCCTTTTTCTGTTATACTGTTTGATGAGATAGAAAAAGCACATCCTGATGTGTTCAATATACTTTTACAGGTGCTTGATGATGGTAGAATCACTGATTCACAGGGGCGCACGGTTGATTTCAAGAATACAATAATCATCATGACATCAAATGCAGGAGCTTCTTCTATTATAGAACCAAAGCGCCTTGGCTTTGGCGCTGGTGAGGATGAAAAGCAGGATCACGAGCGTATGAAGAACAGTGTCATGGAGGAGGTCCGCCGTATATTTAAACCTGAGTTTTTGAACCGAATCGACGAGACTATTGTATTTAGAGCTCTCAACAAGGATGACATGAAGCATATAGTGACACTTCTTGTAAAGGAGCTTAAGAAACGCTGTAAAGAACAGCTTGATATAGAGCTCACAGTGCGCGACAGTGCAAAATCCTTTATCGTGGACAAAGCCTATGACAGAAAATATGGCGCAAGACCTCTTAAACGAAAGCTTCAGGAGGAGATTGAAGACCGTATGTCAGAGGATATTATTACCGGCAAAATTAAGCGCGGCAATAAGGTAATAATTTCTACGAAAAACAAACAAATTTCATTGACTGTTGAGTAGAATTGGATTTATAATTAATATATCAATATAGCTACGGGAGGATAAAAATGGCTGTAATAAGTGAATTAATCCGTACTGAGGAAAACGGAAAGCTCAGCTTCGGAGATTATACATTGGCTGCAAAGGCAAAGCTTGATAATTTTGAGAAGGGTGGAGATATCTACAAGGTTAAGACCTTTAAGGAGATTACAAAGCTCGAAAGAAACGGACTCTTTGTATACGAGTCTGTTCCGGGAACAGCGGTTATGGATTTCGAGGAGACTGCTGATACAGTGACATTTACTGTGGAGGGACCTGAGGATGCTCAGATTACTCTTGGCCTTGAAGAGGAGACGGAGTACGAAATTGATATAGCTGGAGCTGTTGCAGGTACTATGAAGACAAATCTCGGCGGCAAGCTCAGCTTAAGCGTAGAGCTTGAGGGTGTTGATTCAGTCGATATCAAAGTATCAAGAAAATAGAGCATATTTTTAGCCCGGTGAAAGCCGGGCTTTTTGTATTTTATAAAGGAGAACAATATGGCAAAAGGAAAGACCTCTGTATTTTTCTGCCAGGAATGTGGTTATGAATCGGCAAAATGGATGGGACAGTGCCCGGCCTGTAAGGAATGGAATACATTTGTAGAGGAAACCGTAGATAAAAAGTCGATAAGCTCGTCGGGAAAAGTAAAAAAAGAATCAAAGGCGGCACAGGTTCTGCCTCTTTCGGCAGTAAAAAGCGAGAAAGAGGAGCGTATAGTGACAGGTATAGCCGAGTTTGACAGAGTGCTTGGTGGAGGAATTGTGAGGGGGTCGCTTGTGCTTGTGGGAGGAGATCCGGGTATAGGAAAATCCACGCTACTACTTCAGGTATGCAGGGAACTTTCACAAAAAAAGGTGCCATTACTTTATGTGTCAGGTGAGGAATCCCTGCATCAGATAAAGATGCGTGCCGACAGACTTGGTGATTTTACGGATTCACTGGAGCTTTTATGTGAGACAAGTCTTGATATAGCAAAGGACGTGATTCAACGAAAAAAACCGGAGGTTGTTGTAATAGATTCCATCCAGACTATGTACAATGAGGAGATAGCGTCGGCACCGGGCAGTGTCTCACAGGTCAGGGAGACAACCGGAGTGCTTATGCAGCTTGCAAAGACTCTGGGTATTTCTGTTTTTATAGTAGGACATGTGACAAAGGATGGTGCGGTTGCGGGGCCGAGGACGTTAGAGCATATGGTTGATACTGTGCTTTATTTTGAGGGTGACAGGTATGAGTCGTACAGGATACTTAGAGGTGTTAAGAACAGATTTGGTTCGACCAATGAGATAGGCGTATTTGAAATGAAGGCGGAGGGACTTGTTGAGGTGGAAAATCCGTCGGAGTATATGCTTAGCGGTAAGCCAGAGGGAGCATCAGGATCAATTGTCACATGTTCCATAGAGGGAAGCCGTCCGATACTTCTCGAGATACAGGCTCTTGTATGTCACAGTTTTTTTAATAATCCAAGGCGTACAGCAAATGGTACAGATTATAATAAAGTAAATCTACTCATGGCGGTCCTTGAAAAAAGAGCAAACCTGTCACTGTCAGACTGTGACGCTTATGTGAATATAGCAGGCGGTATAAGGATGAACGAACCGGCGATAGACCTTGGGATAGTGCTTGCAATCGCATCAAGCAAAAAGGATATTATTGTGCGTGAGGATACCATATGTTTTGGAGAGGTGGGCTTAAGCGGAGAGGTGCGCGGAGTTACCATGTCCGAGCAGCGGGTTGCTGAGGCAAAGAAGCTTGGCTTTAAAAAGTGTATTGTTCCCAAAGTGTGTCTTGCAGGAGTGTCGCATATTAGTGGAATTGAGATTGTTGGTGTGGCAAATATCAAGGAAGCGATAGAGGCTGTCAGATAGTAATTGTGAGAATTGTATATAATAAACAGACAATTTAGAAAATTTGTGTTTTTTAAGATAGTTTTACTACTTTAATTAATTGCAGTAAATCCGTTGACATATGTGTGCCGGGATGATATTATATCAAAGCTGACTCGCGGGACACATTGAGTTGTAGAGCTTGTGAGTTGCAATTTACAGACATGACTTTATAAATATTGCTTTGAAATAAGCTGATTAAATAAGTTATGAAAAAAGTTCTTGACAAATGAAAAACATTTTGATAGAATAAACAAGCTGTCGCAAGACAGAGAACTTAAAACAAAGTTCAAAAAAATAAAAAAGTGCTTGACAAACGAACAGTGATTTGATAAAATAATCAAGCTGTCGCA
>ERZ826220.2387-NODE-2387-length-16164-cov-38.326463_pt1 | contig 16164 bp, 13 predicted proteins | sample MGYA00519927_ERZ826220 | MGnify/ENA primary metagenome ERZ826220 (study PRJEB31778, sample SAMEA3449225) | human gut metagenome | biome: human gut; feature: human-associated habitat; material: faeces | place: United Kingdom | collected 2010/2012 ...
GCTCTGGGCGCTGCCGAGTATGCCCGTCAGAAGGGTCTTGCCAAGAAGTAAGCCACCCCGGCCTGAAAGGAGCAAACTATGAATCCTGTACTTGCAAAAGTCCTGAAGAAGACGTTCGCCACCTCCGCCACCGTCGTCGGTGCGCTGTTCGTGGTGTACTTCTGGAATCTGGACCAGAAGCTGATGGGCTGGGTTTATAAGCAGGTCAACACCATGTTCGACCGCAAGCCCGTCGACATCAAGTTCTGAGTCATCACCCCCCCAACAAGAACCGCCGCTTCCTTCCGGAAGCGGCGGTTTTGAGACTGTCAAAAAGTATTACTTTTTGACAAAGGAGTTTGCGGCCTGACTGCAGCGCACGCGCCGTCCGCCAAGGCAGACGGCGCGCACGTTTGCAGGCCGAGAAGTATTTTCTTCGCCGCACATGTCGCCGAAGAAAATGATTGGGCTTTCTTTCGCCGCCGCAGCGGCGAAAGGCTACGAGGTTCTTTTACAAACTGAAAACCGCCGCTTCCATTCGGAAGCGGCGGTTTTCTTTTGTGCGTCAAAACGAGCAGCCGTCGCCCGGCTGCTCGTTTCGCAATTCGCCTCAGCGCGGTCATGCCTGCGGCGGCTGCGCGTCGGTGTGCAGGGCGGTCGACTCGGCCTCTGTGATCGTCTTGACACCAAAGGCAAAATAAACGACATGACATGCCCAGATGACCGCAAGAATCACACATGGCACCAAAAGTCCCTTGCGCAGCATGAGGAAAAAGCCGACCGCCATCAGCAGCGTTACCGACAAGAGGATGCCGGCCTTGGTGCGCACAGTCATGCCCTTTTTCTTTACGAAGGAGTCAAGGTGCTTTTTATACATCTGCGTGCCGATGAACCAGTCGTGCAGCCGCTGCGATGAGTTGGCGAAGCAGAACACTGTCACGAGAAAAAACGGCACCGTCGGTAAGATCGGCAGCACGATGCCCACACAGCCGAGCACAAGACTCAGGCAGCCGATGATAAGAAAAATCAGTTGTTTGAGTTTCAATTCGTACCTCCTTGGAATCAGCTCATGCGGCCGTTTTCGACCGAATAGACCGTGTCGGCGATACGCATCGTCGATGCGCGGTGCGACACGAGCACGACCGTCCTGCCCGCGCGCTCCTCGCGCAGGGCACGCAGGATGACCGCCTCATTGAGACTGTCGAGATTGCTCGTCGGCTCGTCGAGCAGCAGGAAAGGCGCGTCGTGCAGGAACGCACGTGCAAGACCCAGCCGCTGCCGTTCGCCGCCGGAGAGCGTGTCCCCCAACTCGCCGACCGGGGTATCATACCCCTGCGGCAGCGTGCAGATGAAATCATGCACCGCCGCCTTGCGGCAGGCCGCCTCGATCTCGGCATCGGTCGCGTCGGGGCGCGCAATGCGCAGATTGCTGCGAATGCTGTCGTGGAACAGGTGCGTGTCCTGTGTGACAAAGCTCTCGAGCGCGCGCAGGTTTGCGGTGTTGACGGCCGAAATGTCCGTATCCGAAATATGCACGCTCCCCTGCTGCACGACCCAGAAGCGCATGAGCAGCTTCAGCAGCGTGGATTTGCCGCTGCCGCTGCGGCCGACAATACCGACGATCGCATGCTCCGGAACCGTGACCGACACATCGGAGAGCACCGTTTCCCCGCCATACGAGAATGTAACATGCTGTGCATCCGCGCCGGTAAATGCAATGTCCGGCCGCCCCGTCACTTCAGCGACGGCAGGCGTCTCGTCGAGGATGTCCAGCACACGGTTCCCGGCGGCAAACGTGCTCTGAAGCGTGCTGCCGAGATTCGCCAGTGCGACCACCGGCCCAAAGGACGAGAAGAGCGCAAGCGTCGGGATGAGCACACCGTCGAAGCCAACTCGCCCGGTGCGGCAGAGCGCCGCCGCGATAAAGAGCATCGCCAGATCAAACAGCAAAATGACCGTGTTCGCGGCTGCGGCATTGCGGCCGGAGATGCGTTTGAGACGTGCGGCGTCCTGCGCAAGCGCGTCGGTCTGCGCATTCATCTGCGCCAGCCGCTGTGTCCCCTGCCCGTACTGTACCGTCTCCGGCAGGCCGCGCAGACTGTCGAGCACAAACGCCGAGAGCTCGCCCGCTTTTGTGCGGCAGCGCAGCCCGGTGTCCTTGCTGCAGCGCGACGTGACAAGCGGGACAATGAAGCCGACTGTCACATACGCCGCCAGCGCCAGCAGCCCAAGCGCCCAATGATAATGCCCGATGAGCAGACTCATGCCGACACTGAACAGCAGCGCAATGGCCGCCGGAGAGATCGTGTGCGCGTAGAACACCTCAAGCAGCTCGATGTCCGACGTGATGACGGAAATGAGATCGCCCTTGTCGCGTCCCTCAAGCTTGGCCGGACAGAGCCGGCGCAGCGCGCGGAACACCTGATCGCGGATGCGCGCGAGGAGCTTGAAGGCGATGAAATGGTTGCACGTCTGCTCCGCATAGCGAAAAGCTCCGCGCAGCACCGCAAACACAAGCACGCACGCGAACACTCCCTTAAGTCCCATCGGTGTCGGAAAGTGCAGCAGCTCCAGCAGCGCATAACCACCAAAGACCGTGATCAGCGCCGCGCAGGCATGCCCGAGCAGCCCCATCGCGATGGCAAGGAGCATATATCCTACCAGCGGCCGGACAAGTCCGACGAGCCGGGCCATAACGGCAAAACCGCTTCTCTGCTTCATAGCGCAGCGCCCTCCTTTGCGTAGTTTTCCAGCGCCTGCTGCGCGTCCCACAGCCGGGCGTAAACCCCGCCTGCGCGCAGGAGGGCTTCATGGGTGCCCTGCCCAACGAGCGCGCCGCCGTCAAGAACGTAAATATTGTCCGACACCGTAACATTCGCGAGCCTGTGCGAAATGAGGATCACAGTCTTGCGCCCCGCGAGCGCATGGATCTCCGCCATGATGTCGTTTTCGCTCTCGACATCAATGTTCGATGTAGCCTCGTCGAAGAGGTACACCGGCGTGTCATGCAGCAGCGCGCGGGCAAGTGCCAGCCGCTGGCGCTGGCCGCCGGAGAAGTTGCTCCCCTGCTCGGTCAGCGGTGTATCCAGCCCCTGCTCCTGCTCGAGAAACTCTGCGAGCTTCACCTGCCGCAGCACGGCCCAGAGCGCTTCGTCCGATGCATCCGGCCGTGCCATGCGCAGGTTCTCGCGCACGGTGCCCTTGAACAGGTAGCTCTGGTGGCTGACATAGGTGATGTGGCGCATGAGGCTGTCCTCGGAAATGTCCGCGAGCGGCACTCCGCCGACCGTGACCGCGCCGGTATAGCCGCGGCTGCGCCCCATGAGGATGGACGCGATCGTGGACTTGCCGCAGCCGGATGCGCCGACAATGGAAGTGAAGGATCCTGCAGGGAACACAAGGTCGAGCCCGTGCAGGATCTCCCGCTCCGGGGTGTAGGAAAAATGCAGCCCCCGACAGACGATGTCCCCGTCCGGGCAGGCCTGCGTGCGCGCCGGCGGCTCCGGCAGATCGAGCAGGCGAAAGATCTTGTCGCTTGCTGCCATGCCGTTCATGGCGATGTGGAAAAACGAGCCTAGCTGCCGCATGGGAATGAAAAAGTCCGCCGACAGCAGGATGATCAGCAGCGCGCCGGAGAGCGCGACATGCCCCGCGCGGTACTGCGTCGCTGCGAGGATCACGCCCAGCGCCGCGCCGCCATAGGCGATGACATCCATGATCGTGACGGAGTTGAGCTGCATGGTCAGGACCTTCATGGTGACCTTACGAAACTTTTCCGCTTCCTCGTTCATGACGTCGTTGCGCAGTCCGTCTGCCTGATAGATTTTCAGCGTGGTCAACCCCTGCAGGTTCTCCAGAAAGGTATCGCCGAGCTTTGTGTACTGTCCCCAATAGCGCGACAGGAGCTTTTTTGCCCATGTCTGCACCGCCGCAATGGCGACCGGGATCAGCGGAACGCACACGAGCAGCGCAAATGCAGCCGGCACATTGACAAAGCACAGCACGGCAAAGAGCGTCAGCGGTGCGAGCATGGCGTAGAAAAACTGCGGCAGATACGCGCCGAAATACGTCTCGAGCTGATCCACGCCTTCGACTGCGACCTGCACGACCTCCGCCGTGGAGACCTGCTCGGAATAAGACGCACCAAGGCGCAGCAGTTTTTCGTAGATCTGCGTGCGCAGCGTTTTTTTCACTGCGCGCGACGACAGATCACTCATGCGCGCGGCGCCGGTCGTGCACAGGCAGCGAATGAGCACGGCCGCGGCCGCAACTGCCGCCGTTGTCAGCAGCCGTGCGCTTGAGGCGGGTGCTGTCAGCAGTGAGGCAAGCAGCGACGCGACACTCATCATCATGGCGACATTCGCTACGAGGCCGCACCACTGCAGCGCCACGTTCGCGGCAATGTATTTTCTGCTCTCCGGCACCGTACCGATCAGGCGCTTGTCGATCATCATCGGCAGCGCCTCCCGTCGGGTGCGGCAATACGGCAGGTGCGCACCTGCATCTGGTCAAACTTCATTGATTCTCTTCTCCTTTGTATTTGTTTCCCGGCAGCAGCCGCTGCAGCGCGGCAAAGCTTTCCGGGCTGACCGCATGTTCCAGCTCGCAGGCGTCATGCGCCGAGGTCTTCTCATCCACGCCGAGCGAGGCGAGCATCGCGCGGAAAAACCGGTTGCGCGCATAAGTTGCCTCCGCGATCTCCCGCCCGGCGTCCGTCAGGCGCACCGTATGGTCAGCCATCCGCAGCAGGTATCCCTCCTGCTCGAGCGCCTTGAGCGTGAGCGAGACCGTCGCCCGGGAAACACCGAGCACGTCGGCGATGTGCGTCCCGCGCACTTCACCGTGCCGGGACAAAATATGGATGGTCTTGAGATAATCCTCTGCGGTTCGTTTCTGCTTCATATATGTCTCCTGCCGGTACGTCAGACCGGGATAACGAATGGCTTGCCGTCGACCGGCCGGATCGCCAGATCCACGTCATATACACGCCGGATCAGTTGCGGAGTTACAATCTCTTCCGGCAGGCCATGGGCACACACCTGACCGTCACTCATGGCAACAATCTCATCGCTGTAGTGCAGCGACTGGTTGATGTCATGCAGCACCATAACGATCGTCATACCGTATTCCCGGTTCAGCTGCCGGATCAGGTGCAGGATCTGCAGCTGGTAGCGGATATCGAGATAAGTCGTTGGCTCATCGAGGAAGAGCACCTGCGTGCCCTGCGCGAGCGCCATGGCGATCCAGACGCGCTGCTTCTGCCCGCCGGAGAGCTCGGCGACCGGCTTATCGCGGTACTTGTCCGTGTGCGTGATCTCCAGCGCCCAGCGGATCTTCTCAGCATCCGCCTCCGGATCCGGAGACAGCCCCATGGTCTGGTACGGTGTGCGTCCATAGGCGACCAGCTTTTCCACCGAGAGGTCCGCCGGTGCGGTGTTGTATTGGTGCACGATGGCGACCTGTCGGGCAAAGTCGCGTAGGCGGCAGGCGGAAATGTCCTGGTCACGCAGCAGGATCCGGCCGGCGTCCGGACGGAGATTTTTCGTCATGAGATGAAACAGCGTGCTCTTGCCGCAGCCGTTTGCGCCGATGAGCGTCGTGATGCGTCCGGCGTGCAGGTCAAGATTCAGCCCCTTGAGCACGGTGTGCTTGCCGTAAGCAAACGACAGGCCGCGGATCTGAAAAACATTATCCGACATAGGCTTGCTTTGACCTCCTCAGCAGCAGAATGAAGAACGGGCCGCCAACGACCGACATGATGACCGCCGCGCTGATCTCGTAGGGGGATGCGATCGTACGGCCGACCGTGTCGGCCAGCAGCAGCGTGAATGCGCCAAGCAGCACCGCATACGGCACGAGCACCTTATGATTGCTGCCGACGAGCAGGCGCGCAATATGCGGCACGATCAGTCCCAGAAAGCTGATGGGGCCGATAACAGCCGTGCTGATGGATGCCAGCAGCACCGCGATCACGGAGATGACAATGCGGCTACGCGTCACATTCACACCAAGGCTGCGCGCGGTCTTATCCTCGAGTGCGAGCAGGTTGCACTGCCCCGTCACGAGCAGGGACGCGGCAAGTCCGATAAGCACATAACCTACGAGCGTCTGAAAATCATCCCACGTCTTTTGCGTAATATTGGCGTTGACAATGCTGGCCACGCCAGAGTAATTGCTGCCGGTGCCGGAATTGAACGCGCTCATGAGGCCTGTAAACATGGCGTTGACCGCCACGCCCACGAGCAGGATGCGCAGCGGGCTCAAGCCGCCGCGCCACGACAGGCTGTAAACGAGTGCGAAGGCGAGCATACCGCCGAGGAACGCGAACAGCGGCGTGACAAAATACAGCGACGGCACGAACGCCGTCACGAGCACGGCCGCCAGACTGGCGCCTGAACTCACGCCGATGATGCCCGGGTCGGCCAGCGGATTTTTCATCACAGCCTGCAGCAGCACGCCGGATACGGCCGTGGCCGCGCCGCCGAGCAGCGCAATGAAAATGCGCGGAAATCGCAGGTCATAGATCGTGGCGACATTCTTGTCATACGCCACAAACAGGCCGCGAAACAGCTCCCCCGGCGTCACCTTCAGGCTGCCGGTATTGACGGCAAACAAAAACAGCACCACAAGTGCCAGAGCCGTGACGACAAAGGAGAGCACTTTTTTTCGTCTTGAGATCAATGGAGACGACCTCCCTTTCTGAAAGCGAACCGGCCTGCCGAGACACCGACGGCAGGCCGGCCGCTGCATGGATCACAATATCAGTCTTCACCGTAGAGCATGGGCTGCAGTGCCTGCAGCGCCTCGCTGTAACTGAAGTTCGCGCTCATATTAAACAGGGATGAATCCAGGTCGTAGACCCGGCCATCCTGTACGGCGCGGAAATGCTTCCAGACATCGTTCGTGGAAAATTCCTCGGCGAACATCTGCTTGACCTTATCCGGCAGCGCGTGTGCCGCACGCAGGATGATATCCGGATCCTTCTGCTGCATATCCTCGGTGTTCGCGGTCAGAAATTCCTGCCCGCCACCGTCACCGTAGACGTTCGTGCCGCCGGCGAGCTTGACAAGGCTGCCGACGTAGCTGTTGTCGGTAGCGACAATGTATGATCCCGGCAGACCCATGAGCACGAGCACGCGCGGGCTGTCCTTTCCGGCATTTTTCGTGCGGTATTCCGCCATGAAGGCATCAAACTCGTCAAGCATGGCCTGCGCCTGCTGCTCGCGGTGGAACTTCTTGCCCAGCCCCTCGATGGCGGCATACATGCCGTCGACACTCTTGAGATTCAAAAACAGGGACTTGACGCCGATGGAGGCATACTTCGGCTGCAGATCGGATTCCAGCGAATTCGGCGAGAGGATGTAGTCCGGCTCGAGCGACTTGAGGATCTCGAGATCCGGGTTCATCGCCAGACCGACCTTCGGCAGATCCTGATAGCGCTCGGGGAGCGTTCCGGACGTCTGGCAGACCCCGACGAGGTCGAGCTCGAGCCGGTTGCAGATCTGCGCAACGGCGGGAGATGTTGCGACCAGACGCGGATTTTCCGTGTCGGCGTTCGTGTCCTCCTGCGTGTCCGGATGCTGATCGACACAGCCGGCCAGTGCGAACACCATCGCCGCCGCCAGCACAAGTGCGAGCAAACGTTTTGCTTTCATCGCGCACCCCCTCACTGCTTTTTCCGGCGGAAGAAGCCGAAAAACCACACGCTGAAGCCGGCCGCAGCCACAGCCAAGCCGCCGACGATCCACCACACGGCACTGCCCGCCGCATGCGTCTCTGCCTCGGCGCCAACCTTGTTGCCGCTCGCGTCAAACTCCTCAAGGCCGCCGCTGCCGGTGTCCGGATCCGGGGCCTCGGTCTCGGCCGCAGGCGTTGCCTCCGGGGTCGCGGCTGCAGGGGTCTGCTCTGCCGCCGGGGTATTGCCGGCAGGCGTGGAGGCCTGCTGCTGGGGATCGACGGTAATGCTCGTGACGAAATCACCCGAGCCAGCCTGCAGGTTCGAGACCGTGATGTAGAACACGACCTGCCGCCCCATTGCCACAACGTACATGGAACAGCGGATGACGGAGTTTTCACTGCCGACGCGCATGCGGTAATCGGCTGTGTTGTTCGTATAATCCTCCTGCATGAGTGTGGCGTTGACGGCAGCGCCGTCGACCTGAAAAACGGGGTTTTCAATATTGTCCATCAGCTGCAGGCGCACGGTGATGTAGGTCTGACCGGCGCTGTCAACTTCAACAAGCGCACGGCGGTAGGTGGCGGATTCGGTCATGGACTGGCCGAGCACGGCCGAGCCGTCACCGCCGGCGTCTTCAATAACACCGGTGACCGGATGCCGGTAGTGTGGCGTGGCCGTAGCGATATAAATGCCGTTAGATGCTGCAAACACCGGCACGGAAATCATGCTCGCCGCGAGGGCGAGCATGATGACCGCGCAGCACAGCAGCCGGAAAAGGTTCGTGCTGAGCGTACGTTTCATGGTATTAGTCTCCTGTACGATTTTTGCGCTTGGCGGGAATGGTCAGTGCCGCAAAGGTGCCGGCAAAGGCGATCGCCAGCAGCGTCCAGATGGCGATGGTTCTGTTGTCGCCGGTCTGTGGCGTACCGTTGGAATTGGTGCTGCCGCTCGGATCGGACACACTGCCGACATCGGCCAGCGCGTAGCTTCCGCCGGTCTTGGTCACGATCGTGTAGGCACCGTCGGCGGCACTGCCCTTGACAAGCGTCTTGGTGCCGTCGTCGTTGATGCGGAACGCGGACAGAGTCGCACCGTTGTAGCCGGACGGGACCGGCAGGCTGATGCTGACCGTGCCGTTGGGCGTGATCTCATTGCCGTCCTTGTCCAGGAACTTCACGTCATAGAGCTGGAACTGCTTGCCGAGGCTGCCGAGCGCCTTGACGGCATTGTCGTAATCGGCGCCCTTCGTAACCGGTGTCACAACGACCTGCACACCCTCGGGCAGGACGCCCTTGTCAGCGCGGACGCGGACGCCCGTCGCAGGATCGGTGAAGTCGACCGCCGGGGACTGCTCGACCGGCTTTTCGGGCGTGATGTCGCCGGTGTCCTCCTTGAGCGTCGACCAGTCGAGCTGCATGAGCACGGCCTGCGTGCCGGTCTCGTCGGCAATGGACTCCATGACCGGGACGAACACCTGCAGCGGGACATACTTCTCGCCCGCTTTATCGACGAGCTTGATGCGCAGCAGCTCCGGATAGAGGTGCTCGGCATCGTTGTACTGGTCAATGACATCGCTGCCGTCGCTGTCCTTCTGGGTGCTGAGCACCTCAGCGGGCACGAGCGTGCCCTGCGGGACGCCGTATTCGTTGTAGGTGTAGCCCTTGTCAAAATAGGACAGGTTCATGAGGTAGCCGAACTTGTTGTAGATCGCCATGCCCTTGAACTGCATGGTCAGGTAGTACTCGCCGTTTTTGACCTCCAGCCACACATTGTGGTTGATCGCGTTGTTGGACATGGAGAAGCTCTGACGATCGGTCTTGATCATCTGTGCATAGAGCGTGTACTTGCCGTCCGGGAGGTTGTTCTTATCGCTGAAGTCCGGCGCCTTTGCGACCAGAGCCTGAATGGCAGCATCCAGCTCGGCGGCCGCGCTGTCGACCTCGTCCTGCGTGGCCTTCGTGTTGGCCTGAACGGTCTTGGCGTTGGCCAGCGCATTGCGCATGGTCGTGTAGGTAGACATGGTGTACTTGTCCTCGCTGAGCTGCTCCGCCGCGGCGACCAGCTCGTTGAGCCGCGTCATATCCGCCGGCTTGAAGTTCGGGATCTCTTCCGGGGCCGGATCGGGCGTCTCGTCGGAGATCTTCTCCGCCTGATCGTAGTAGATCGTGAAGATGGCGTCACGGGTCGCATCGCCGTTGTCGCCCATGATGGCGTCCATGGCCGAAACGCGGAACTTGGTCATGAACTGCACATCGTCGGTGGGCAGGATCATGTAGCCCGTCTTGGGATAATAATTGTTGGTGCCCTCGTTGAGCGCGTCGGTGAAGTACGAGCCGTCGTCATTCTTGAAGTAGGAGGTGTAGGTAAGCTCTTTCCAGTCGCCGTTCTGCTCCTGCTCCCACATCTGAATGAGATAGCCGTCCAGATCGCTGATTTCGACAGGCCTGAATTCCAGCTCCAGACGCTTGACACCGTTTTTGACCACGAGTGTGGCGTATTCGCCCAGGCACTGCGCGGACATGGAGGTCTGGTCCGGCTGCACCTCGTTGAAGGTCGTGATGGGCACGCGGTACGTGCCGTCGGCCAGGTTGGAGCCGTCCGTAGTGGACATCAGCTCATCATAGATGCACCAGTTGCCGGAGAGGTAATCCTTATCGAGCAGCAGCGAATAGCCGCCATTCACGGAAACGATGTCCTGATTGAACCAGCCGAACGCATAGGTCTCCCACTCATCGTTCCATACGGCCAGGAACAGACGCAGCGCCTTTGCATTCAGGCCCTCGATCTCAGGCACGACGACCATGGCATTACCGCCGAAGTCCGTGACCGTCTGGTCGCCGTCCGTGACCGTCAGATTGAAATAGAGCTCCTTGCCGTATCTCGGCACCTTGCTCTTCATGAACGCCCAAGCGTCCTTTTTGGTATCGGTGCTGCCGGAGTCGTGAATGACAGTGGACGTCAGCTTCGCGCTGTCGGAAACATAGCGGCTGCTGGTGTAGAGCCGGATGCCGGTCGCGGCATCCGTGAGCACGACCGACTTCGCGCTGAAATCCGGCGCCAGATCCCAATGGTAGAGCCGGTTATAAGCACCGCGGCTGCTGCTCACGATCGACGCGTTCACGGCAACGTGCTTGCCGATGATCACTTCGTCCAGGCTGTCGTATTCCAGCGTGACCTTGCCGTCGTTGAGCGCGATCGGGTTTCCGGCCTCGTCGCAGAAAACGCCGCTCTGCGCATCCGTGATGTTGTTCACATAGCCGGCCACATTGATGGGATAGGTCACATAGAGCTTCCCGTCGCGCGCCTCTGTCGCGGCCTCGCCGGTGCGCACCATTCTGCGGATCGTTCCGTTTTTATCTTCCGAAACGGTATAGTTTCCGCTCATGCCGTCGAACGTCTCGGACGCTTTGGCAATGCAGGCTGCATCGAACGCAAACGTGTCGTACTTCAGATAGCAGTGAACCTTGCTGACCGCACCGCTTGCATCGTGCTTTGCATAAGAGACCAGCTCGTTCAGGAAAAAGGTCCCGTCGAGCGTGTCCGTTTCAAAGGTCGTCGCCATGACACCGTCAGCGATCTTGCGATAGCTGGAGTCGAAGAACATCTCATCGTTCTCCGCGCTGACCTTTGCCTTGGCGGAATCCGCAAGGGGGCTGGAAGCCAGATCAAAACCGGGCGCCAGATTCTTCTGGGCAACATACTCATTGCCTTTTTCAAACTTGTCGTTGTACGCCGGGTTCACGACCTCCACCAGATTGTACTGGTAATCCGATCTATCGATCATCTTAAAGATCTTGTTGCTCTTTGGGCCGCCGTCAAAGCTGTAGGAGATGCTGCCCACAGAGTAAAGCGTGACCTGATACTTGCCGTCCTTGGCGACGATTTTCGCCCGGCGGACGAGTTCATATCCCGCAGACTTGGTATTCAGATAGGCAATATAGGTGCCGTCGTCCAGCCGGATGCCGCTTTCCACCAGCGCGGCCATAGCCGCTTCCAGCTCGCCGAGCATCTTGGTGGCCAGCTTCTCGGTGATGTTCTCCGCAGAGACCGGGCGGACGACGGAGTCAATGACCTCCTGCACCGCAGCCCAGGATTCCGCCGTGTACTTGTCCGGGTCGAGTGCTTCCGCCTCCTGCAGCTTTTCTTCCAGCTGCTCATAGACCGTCTTCTGGTTGGCCGGGACAAGCGCGTCCTTGAGCTTCGTCAGATTCGTGATCATGAGGTTGGCGACCCAATCCGGCATACCTTCCCCGGTCGCCTCATCGTAAGGTGTCACGGGGCGGTTGACCGAATCGGCCGTCTCTTTGAGCTCGTTCCAGCTCTCTTCCGTGTAGTCGTTCGGGTCGAGCGCATAGATCTCATCGAGCAGCGCCTCGAGCTGCTGCTGCGGCGTCTCCTTCTTGACCAGGCCGTCTTTGAGCTTCGTCAGATTGGTGATCATGATATTGGCGACCCAGTCCGGCATGCCTTCCCCGGTCGCCTCATCGTAAGGCGTCACGGGGCGATCGACCGAATCGGCCGTCTCCTTGAGCTCGTTCCAGCTCTCCTCCGTGTAGTCATTCGGATCGAGCGCATAGATCTCATCGAGCAGCGCCTCGAGCTGCTGCTGCGGCGTCTGCGCGTCTTCTGCAAAGACGGCGGCAGAGAGCAGGCTCACACACATGAGCACAGCCAGCAGCAGCGCCATGCCGCGCTGGAGCCAATGGCTCTTCGTTTTCGTCATATCTACATATCCTCCTTTGATTCCGCCCGTTGCGGGCATATTTGCTTGAAATCAGCGGGTCGCTGGTCTGCACGGTATGCAGCCGATCCCCGGAATGCGTCGTCTGCGGCGAGTGCTCACAGTTAGGTGAGACTAATTCGCGTTAGATAAAGCTAACCAGTGCGGCAGAAAAATGCCCTTTTCAGGGCTGGGTTTCCCGAAGGGGACACCGTCCGGGAAGCGGTATTCTGCCGGCTGCTCAGCCGACGCATCCGGATCGCAGCACCGGCGGCCCGGATCCTCGATCTTTCAGCGATTGTACTATAGCAAATTCGGATTTTTCGTGCAAGCGGCCGTTTGTCCCGCGTGCGGTACAAAAACGGCCGCTCCGCCGCAAAAAGCGGCCGAATCCGCGATGAAGCCGCCTTTTTTCTGTCACGCGGGCGTGACAAAAAACTTCTCCGCGCTCGGATGCCGCCCTCAGATCAGGATGGTGAAGATAGCAGTGGATTCCGGCATGTGCTTTGTGCCGACGGAGCACTGCATGCGCAGACAGACGCTGCCGTGCAGGATCTGCCCCACGCCGGAGCCGATATTGAGAAAATGCAGCGTGCGCGCAGGGAACGAGATCGTGCTGCCGTCGTCATAGGCGGGTGCAAACGCACTCCCGTCGAGGTACATGAGGCGGCGGACGCGGCCGTTCATCTCCCGTCCGGTCATCTGCGAGCGCGCGGACAGATCCACCGGATGCAGGCGCACCATGCCAACGCCATTCGCCACGGCGAGTGTACACGGGTGCGAGAAGCCCTCATTGGCCATGGACAGGTTCGTGCCGCCGGAAACATACTCCTTGTAGATCAGAAACGGGAAGCGGTATTCCCCGTCCCCCAGACGGCGGCAGAGCTCTGCCCCGTCAAACTCGCTCTGGCGGCGCAGCTCATACTTGGCGCGGTAGCGCTGCTCCGAACTGCGGATGAGCGCCATGCCCTCGTCGCTGCTCATGAGCGCCCATGCATAGGCGTCGTGCAGGGCACTGTCAATGTCCAGCCCCTCATAGAGCAGGTGGTTGAGCACGATGTTCGTGCGCTCCTCATAATAGGCCGCGCGTGCGTGCCCGGCTTCTGTCAGGCATGGACGGCGCGCGTTGCTCCGGTCGAGCAGGCCCTCGCGCTCGAGCGCCATGAGCATACGGCTGACCTTCTGCTTCCCCTCTCCGAGCACACCGGCAAGTCCAGTGACGGTACAGGTTTTCTGCTCTTCATTGAGAAAGCAGAGCAAGACCCGAAGCTTCAAAACATCCAGCGATTCCGGCATAACCAACTTGACTCCTTTTCAGATACACTTCACAGCAGAGCGCATGCCCGGCAGAGAGTTAGACGAGGTTAACTGAGCATACTGTGCCACACCTTTTCCGGTTTGTCAAGCAACAGCAGCTGATTTCCATCGCCTATTGCAAAATAGGAAGAAGTGCAGTATAGTGTAATCGTATACCTACACGCGGCGTCTTCTGGCTGCCGCAACGGCGAGGGCTGATGCTGATCGTTTTCCGCAAGGGGTAAACAGGTGCTCCAAGCGCTGGTGTACAGCGCTTGCAGGGCATTATCTGAATAAGTAGAAGGCCGCAGAGATGCGGCTTTTCCAAGGTACAGTAGTTAACATTCTCTAACCGTGCAGCTGCGCACATTGGTTAGATAAATCTAACGAAAAGAGGTATACTATGTCATTTTTTGAAAACACCCGCAAGCCCGAAGGCTTTGGCGGGAAAATCATGGTCGCCATGATGAACTTGGGGCACAGTCCCGTGGCACGGTGGGGGCTTCATTTTTTGGAGCTTGCTCCGGACGCCAAGGTGCTGGACTGCGGCTGCGGCGGAGGGGCGAACATCAAGAGACTTCTGAAAAAATGCCCGGAGGGTATTGTCAAGGGCATTGACTATTCCCCCGTCAGCGTGGAGAGGGCTCGAAGCCTCAACCGAGCTGCAATTCAGGAGGGGCGCTGCGTGGTGTGGCAGGGCAGCGTGGAGCGTATCATCTTCGCAAAGGACTGGTTCGATGCGGTAACAGCCTTTGAAACCGTCTATTTCTGGCCTGACCTGCCTCAGTGCTTCCGGGAGGTTTACCGGGTGCTGAAGCCCGGCGGGACCTTTCTCATCTGCAACGAAAGCAATGGCGATACGGACAAGGATGAGAAGTGGACGGAGATCATCGGCGGCATGACCATCTACAAGGACGCCGAGCTGAAGACGTATCTGGAGCAGGCGGGCTTTCACGATGTGCAGATACACAAAAAGAAAAGCTGGCTCTGCATTACGGCGCGGAAATGAGGGGGCTAAATCATGAGTATCTTTGCATCTATCTTACGCAGCGTATACAAGCTCTCCGGCGCGAAAAAGGCGTTCGCCTTGCCGGAGGATGCACTGCGAAAGGAAATTGAAAAGCAGAACCGGCACCGCGGCGTTTTTACGCCCACCGACCGCAAGGCGTATTATGAAACAATTACAGTGGACAGCTTTCCTTGCCTGATTGTCAGAGAGAATGAAAAGCCGTCCGAGCGCGCGATTCTCTATTTCTTTGGCGGCGGTATGGTGATCGGCCCCGATAAGGGCGACCTGCCTGTGATGCGCAGGCTCTGCCGCGAGACCGGCTGTGACGTGTGGTTTCCGTTTTACCCGCTCTGCATGGAGCATTGCATTACTGAAACCTATGCGATGGTGTACGAATGTTATCGAAAAATGATTGCACTGTATGGCGGCGGAAATGTCAGTACCTGCGGCTTTTCCTCCGGCGGTGCGCTGGCTTTGGGGATCGCGGCGCACAACAACGCGCAGCCCGAGCCGCTGCCGCAGCCGAGACACATCGTCGTTGTATCCCCCGGTGAAGTGCCGTGGAACGATGCAGAAAGGGCGCGGATGCAGGCGCTCAATGAAAGGGACGTTTCCATCGATTATGCCTTTATGGTGACAGTGGAAAAGTTCATGCGGCATGGCTGCGAGAATGTGCCGGACTATATGCTCTCCGGCTCCCGGGGAGATTTTACCGGCGTAGGCGATATTCACTTCTTCTATTCTGCCGACGAGGTGCTCTACGGTGCTTTGCCGGACTTTGAGGAAGCCTGCAAACGGGCAAATGTCCCCTATACGGTGTCCGCCCGCCCGAAGATGGTGCATTGCTACTGTATGCTGCCGATCTTCAAGGAGGCAAAAGAGGACTTCGCGAAAATCGTGGAGATCTTGGAGAAATAAGACCGGAAACGGTCGTGTGATGATCAAAACACGGAGGAAGAACCATGGAACGAAAAGAAGCCATTCGCAGTGCATACCGCATGACGGGAGGAAACAACTTTTATGACGGCATGATCACCTGCTCTACCCTGAGCGGGAAAGCGGTGTGCCGTCTGGTGTGGGATATGAACAAGGCGGAATGTGATGCTTATCTTGAAAAAGCACTGTCGGGTATTCCAGATGATTTCTCTGGCAAGCTGCTGGAGGTGCCGGTAGGGACGGGTATCCTGACCATGCCGGTTTATCAGACTATGCCGGAGGCGGATATTACCTGCCTCGACTACTCGACAGATATGATGGGACAGGCGCAGGAAAAGGCTGACCGCCTGCACCTGAAAAATGTAACCTTCCGACAGGGCAATGTGGGAGTACTCCCCTATGCAGACGACACCTTCGACATCGTTTTGTCGTTGAACGGCTTTCACGCTTTCCCGGACAAAAAGGCAGCTTATCGGGAGGTTTTCCGGGTTTTGAGACCCGGCGGGACATTCTGCGGCTGCTTTTATGTGATGGGCGAGCACAAGC
>ERZ826220.2401-NODE-2401-length-16069-cov-4.191083_pt1 | contig 16069 bp, 20 predicted proteins | sample MGYA00519927_ERZ826220 | MGnify/ENA primary metagenome ERZ826220 (study PRJEB31778, sample SAMEA3449225) | human gut metagenome | biome: human gut; feature: human-associated habitat; material: faeces | place: United Kingdom | collected 2010/2012 ...
CCCAGACCGGCCTTTCTGATCATAAACTCCTTAAGCTCCTGGTCTGTCATATTGAGCTTCCGGCAGTCCAGCCACACCAGGTAGGTGGCGTCGGGGATATTGGCCCGGATCAGCGGGATCCTTGTGTCAAAATATTCCTTAATATAATCCAGGTTTCCGGATATGTATTCCAGAAGCTGCTCCAGCCACTCCTCGCCCTCGTTGTAGGCGGCGATCATGCTGGAGCCGGCCACAAGGAAGCCCGACACAAAGCCGATGGTGGCGATGAGCAGAATAGCGATGACGGCGTACTTGCCCATCTCGCTGCGCAGTTCGCGCAGCATGCGTTTGTTTAAAGGGTTCTTCACGCGCAAGCCCCCTTTACCATTCCAGGTCCTGCGCGGGGACCTTGACCGCATTGGTCTCGTTGCTGCGGATGGCGCCGTCGCGCAGACGCACCACGCGGTCGGCCATCTTGACCATGCCCGTGAGCACCAGCATGTTGAAGGCGAGCTCTCCCACGTACGACCACACCTGCGTGACCACGGGAGCCTCGGCGTCCACCACCGGCGGCGCCGATGCGAACAGCGAGAATATGACGCATGCGAGCAGGATGACCGCGCCCTCGAGGCACACGGCCCCGTAGCTTTTGAGGAACGCCTTGCCCACCGACTGGCTCGGCTCGCCCGCGAAGGTGGACAGGGGTATGGGCGCGAGCGCGGTGTACATGTATATCTTGAAGAACCTGCCGTACACCGCCAGTATCATGATGAACGAGAGCACCGTGACGAGCAGCCCGCCGAGCAACGTCACCGCCCACAGGGGTATGGCGTCGAGGAAGCCCACGTCCTCGATGGCCTCCACCATCTCGCCGGGCAGCGCGGCGGGCGCGGCCGACGCGAAGCCCACGGTGTCCATCATGTCGCCGATGAGCCCCTGCACCACGTCGAGGAACGCCATCATGAGCTCAAGCCCGTAGACGACGGCGGCGTGCGCCAGCACGAACCGCACGAACAGCTTCAACACCACCTCCGGGCGCTTGGCCTCGGCGAACGAGCCGCAGGTCTTCACGAGGCCCGACAGGAAGAACAGCACGAGGAGCGCGAGCGCCACCGCCTGCACGGCGCCGTGGATGGAGAGCACCGCGTCCCATATCCCGCCGCCCCGGAAGTCGGCGGGCGACGCCGTGAGCAACCCCACGATCTCGCCCATCTTCTCGTTCCACGTGTCGAGCGCTCCCTGGAGGTTGCTGACCACCCAGTTGTCCGAATCCAACGGCCCGCCTCCTTTCGGGGCCCGCGCGACGGGCCTATCCGACGATGATGTCCAAGATTTCCTTCGCGAACGTGATGACCACGCCGCCCGCCAGGGTCAAAAAGCCGTTGGCGCGCTGGGACGGGTCGTGGCTCTGGAGGGAGAGGCCCACCTGGACGATGCCCCAGCCCAGCAGAATGAGGCCCACGGCCCGGATCAGGCCGAAGATGAACGTGGACAGGTTGTTGATAACCGTGAGGGGGTCATCGGCGGCAAAGGCCGTCATGGTGCAGCAGCCCATCAGGGCCACAGCCGCCACCAGGGAGCAGTACCAGCGGTAGCCCCGCTTTACCTTGTCGGGCATAGGCAGGCGGTTGTCATTCTTCTTCTCGTTCTTCTTAAAAATGCTCATTGTGTGTTACCTCCATGATTGATGATATATTCCTCCAATTCTTCCTCGGTGAGAAGAATGAAGTGGTGTTTTCCGGCGTCCAGTTCCACCTCCGCCGCCTGTTTCAGCAGTTCCGGGTCAAACTGGATAGAAGCGATGCTGTGGGTGTCCTCGCCGTGCCGGTACGGTTCGGCCCCGCCGTCTGTGGTCAGTTTCACGTTGGGGTGTTTCAGAATGTCGTACTTGAAGTCCTGGATGGGCCGCTCCCCACGGATAAAAAGAAGCGCGTACTGGTTGTCCAGCATACGCACTTCATCCGGCATAAGCAATTCGCGGCCCGCTAACTGCCAGTTGGTGGAGTAACTGCCGCTCCGCCCCCTGGACTGTCCGTAGGTGTTCGTGTCAATGGTTTCTTTCCCCAGCAGCTTGGAAACGTACTCGTGCGTCGCCTGCTCGTTCCCCCCGAGATAGATAAATTCATCACAGTTCCCCACGATGCTCTCCCACTGTTTCTCAAAGAGGGCCTTTAGCTGGGCGAGGTTCTGGATGATGATGCTCACGGAGATCTCCCGGCTCCGCATGGTAGCCAGCAGCTTGTCAAACTCGTCCGGGAGGGCGACGTTGGCAAACTCGTCCATCACAAAATGCACATGGACGGGCAATCTGCCGCCGTGTACCACGTCCGCCTGATAGTAAAGCTGCTGAAATAGCTGGGTGTAGAGCATACCCACGATGAAATTAAAGCTGGAGTCATTGTCGGGGATAACGGCAAAGATGGCCGTCTTTCTCTCGCCCAGGCTCCATAGCTCCATCTCGTCCGTCTGCGTCATACCGGCCAGCGATTCCAGGTTGAACTTCTCCAACCGAGACACCAACGTAATTTGGATGGATTTCAGGGTCTTGCCGCTGCCGGAACGGTAATTGCGGTAGTATTTCAGGGCGATATGCTCCGGGTTCCGCATTTCCAGACGGTCAAAGAGTTCATCCAGCGGCGATTGAAACTCGTCGTTGTCCTCCCGGACTTCCCCAGCCCGTATCATCTCCATGACCATCGGGAAGTTCTGCTCATCGGGCGGGGCCTCATAATGGAGATAGAACACCAGCGCCAGCAGAAGCATTTGCGCCGCCTGATCCCAAAAGGGGTCTTGGCTTTGACTGCCCTTTGGCGTGGTGTTCTTGAACAGGTTCGTCACCAGCCGCTGGATGTCGTTGTCGCTGCGGAGATACACAAAGGGGTTGTAGCAGTAGCTTTTCTCCATGTTGATAAGGTCGATCACCTTAATGTCGTAGCCCTTGGCTTTCAACAGGTTCCCGGTGTCCCGCAGCAGTTCGCCCTTGGGATCGAGGCACACAAAGCTGGTGTTGGCGTTCATAATGTTGGGCTTCGCAAAAAATCTCGTCTTGCCAGCGCCGGAGCCGCCGCACACCAAAATGTTGAGGTTGCGCCGGTGTTTGCGTCCGTCCAGCCCGATAGCCACATTCTGCGTCAGTATCTTGTTCTCGGTCACTTTCCTGTCGGCGTACTTCTTCCTGACGGCCTGGGCGGTGCCCCACTTGGCGGAGCCGTGTTCCTCCCGCCTGCGGTAGTTGCGGTCGGTGGAGAGGTAGATACCGATGCCCAGCCCATAGCACAGCAGAAAAATGAGGACAGTTTTCAGGCTGTCCCCGCACAGTACGATGTGAAACGGGTCATTCAGCGCCGCCCCGCCGTACTGCACCAGCCCCAGCAGACCGCCGCCCACATAGGGGGCCAGCAGCAGGGCCAGCCAGACCACGGGGATGATACCGCAGGCGTAGAGGGTCAGGTGGGTCTTGGAAAACTTATCTTGCCTCACGGTCAGCCCTCCTTTTTTCTCGCTTTGTCGGCGCGTCTATCACTTTGAGGATAAGGCCGTCCAAATCCTCGGTGGGCTTTCCGTCCCGGAGGGCGTCGTTGCGGAAGTCGGTCAGGCCCCGCACCATAAGCCGCTGTTCATAGTCGTTCAGCGTGACCACACGTTTTTCATCACGCATAGAGCGCCCTCCTTACCTCGCGCCGCCGTCCCGGTTTTTCTGCGCTTTTTCCTGTGCGGCAAAGAGCCGGTTCATATCGGCGGTGATGCTGCCAGCCACGTCCCGCATGACGCCCACCTCGGCCCGGAGCGCCTTGGCGTCCATCATGGCGTAGCTCTCCGGCAGGCGGTCAAAGGAAAAGCCCTCCACCGATACGCCGTTGCGCTTGCACAGCATATAGGCCACACTGTACGCCGTGAAGTCGGGGCTTTCACAGGCGATACCGCCCCTATCCATGTGGGCGCGGGCCAGCTCCTGGGCCAGTCCCCGGAAGATGGTGGGGGCGTCCAGCCCTTGGCGCACATAAATGGTATTGTCCTGCGGCTGATAGGCCATGTTGATGCCCTCCGGCAGCTTGTTGGAGATGGAGAAGCGGCAGGGGGCGTTGTTCATCAGGGCTTTCAGCAGCATCCGCTCATCACGGGCCACGGCGGGGGCGGGCCGCTGTCCGGCCCTGGTCTGTGAAATGTCAAAGACCTTTTTCACATTGTAAGACACGCCCCTGCTGCCATCGTCCTTTTTATACTCCTTGCCCGGTTCCAGGATAGTGATGGCGTCCTGGCCCCGCTTCACATACACGCCGTCAGCCTTCCAGGTGTCGAAGTCGGCCAGTTTGGTGGCCTCCGGGCATTGGGCGGCAATCAGGATGGCGTTGCTCACGGAGTAGAGGTCAAAGCGGGCCTGCACGTCCAGATAGCCTTGGAACACGCCGCCGTCCACACTCATGCCGTGAACGTGGTCGTCGATCATGGCGTAGACGCTCTCGCGCTCCGCCTGCTTTTTCGCTGCCCATGCGTCCTTATCAAAGGGCGTTTCCTCCTGCTGGGCGGGTTGGCTGGTGAACAGATCATCATAGTTCGGCATCGTTATCGCTCCTTTAATCGTTTGGGTTTATATTTTCGCGGGGCCTTGTGTTTCGGCCCCTTGGTGGGCTTGGACTGCTCCTTGCCCTTCGCCGCCTTTTCTCTCTGCTCCGCTTTAATGTCGTTCAACGCCTGCCGGACAGAGGGGCGGGAACGCTCCTGCGGATCAGAAATACCCGGTGCGGTTGGCTCTTTGGGCTTTGAGGTAGGCTCGGACTGACGGGATTTCTCGATCCGGCCCTCGGTGGGGTTTTCGGTCTGCCCTTCCTCCCTGGTAGGGGAAGCACCCAGCACCGCCTCCAAAAACTCGTCCTTGTCCTGTTCGGGGACGCTGCGCTCCGGGGCGAGCAGTTCACCCTCCTGTTCCGGGGGCGGAGAAAACATGGCGTCCAGCAGATCGTCCACCTCCTGCTCGGACATAGGTTCTGCCGCCGCTGGCGTTTCCGGGGCTTCTTCCTGCTGTGCCGCTCGGCTCCGCTCGATCTCGCTCTTGACCTCGGCCATATCCACCGCAGCCAGGTTAAACCGCTCAAAGATGCGGTTGATCTTGCTGGCGTCCTCGGCCCGCACCATAATGTCGGTCAGCCCGTCCGTGGCGTCCCGGTCTTTCAGGACGCAGTAGAGGACGCCGTACTTCTTGGCCTCCCGGCAAAAGAGCTGGAGGTCGCTGTCCTTTACGGCGAATACCTTCAACTCCTTACCGCTGCGGAGCATATTGGTCAGGCGGGTCTTACCCTTGGTTTTCTTCTGCTCCCGCAGAATGGCATACAAGAGGATGGCAAGCTGCTTGGCACCCTCACCGGCCAGTTTGACCGCTACCTCACCTGTTTCCAGGGACAGCCTCACGACCTGCTCCGCCGCGTCGCCTGAATAGCTCATGCTGTGTCAACTCCTTTCGTTCGGTTTCCTTTTGTTCTATCAGTCGTTCCAGGTTCTCCTTGACCTGCCCGGAACGCTGGGCGATGCCGTCACATAAGACCACCTCCTTTCGTGCCGCCCTGATACGGCTGGACAGGGCGCTGATCTTCTGCTTCACCTCGTCCACGGCTTTGGGGTCGTCGCCCTGCCGGTTGAGCCGCCGCAGCTCCTTTCGGAGTTCCTGCCGCTGGGCGGTCAGGGCGTCGATCTCCGCCGACACCGTTTCCCGGTGGGCGGTCAGCTCCCCGATGGTGCTGATGTGCTGTTTCCCCAAAAACCGGGTTTCCGCGTCCAGCCTGTCCAGCTTGGCGATGTCCTCCCGCAATAAAAAAGACACCCGCTTGACGGATGCCGGTCTTTTGACGATGATATGAAGTTCATAGCAGTAACGGAAGTACAGCGCCCGCAGGCCGGTAACTTTCTTCCTCGGCTTACCCCGCACCCGGTAGCGCCGGGGCGGGCGATGCACCACCTCCGGGAACGGGACTTGCTTTTGGAGGTTGTGCAGAATACGCTCCTTGATCTCGTCCAGGGAGTAGCCCTCGCCCAGCTTGTGGAAACGGAAGTACCCGCCAGCGTCGGGCGGTTTCAGGGCCGGATATTTCAGGGGCTTGCCGCCCTTGCCCCTTATTTTGAGCTGGTAGCCCATCTCGCCCATCACCCGGAGAAAGTCGCGCTCGGTGGTGGAGGCGAGGATGGCCCGGTCAATGTCCGCCCGGATAGTGCCCCGGTGGGTAGGCTTGCCGTTCTGCTCGGCCTGCCATTCGGCGTAGTGCTTGGCCCGCCCGCCGGGGTTCTCAATGACAGAGATGGCATACTCCCGGCAAAGCCGGTCTGACACCTCCCGCATACGGGCGTAATCGGCGGGCGTGTTGTCAAATTTCAGCCCATCCGCAAAAGAAACAGAGTTCAGGACAAAGTGATTATGATAATGGCCGGTATTACAGTGGGTCGCCACCACCACCTCAAAGCGGTCGCCCCACAACTCCTGCGCCAGCTTGACGCCGATCTCATGGGCAACTTCCGCCGTAACCTCATCAGCCTTAAAGGACTGATAACCGTGGAAACAGACACGGCCCCCCATCTTATCCCGGCCTGATATGCGCTGCCATAGTTTTTTCGTTTCGATAAATTGATGTGCGGCGGTTTCTTCCTCACAGTTCAGACAGGACACATAAGAGCGGCGCTCGGTTTTCATGTCATTGGCGGCGTATTCCAGAACATTGTCGATAGCGTGGAGGGACGCCTGTTCCTCATAGCTGCTTTCGGTGGTTTTCTCCGGGTTCCGGGCATAGTTTATCACCCTGTCCACACGTCCCTTGATGGGCCAGATAGAGGTCACAGCCATATCAGTCCGGCATGGTGTAGGCGTCCACGATCAGTTTCTCGACCGTGCGGAGGTCGGCCACATCCTTGCGGAGCTGGGGCACATCCAGCAGGCCGATGGAGTTGGCCCGCTTCAAAATCTGATTGAGGTTGCTCCCCACACGCCGCACCTCCTGGATCAGCGCGGGCACATCGGCGGTCGGCCCGTCCTTGACCTCTTTACCGGCAACAGCCGCACGGATGAAGCCCTCCCGCGAGAGGTGGGACTTGCGGATTTTTTTCGTCAGCGCGTCCAGCTCGTCCTTGGAAAAATAGACGACGACGCGGCAGTTCCGTTTTCTCAAAATGAAACGCTCCTTTCTGGAAAGTCGGTTGTAAATGCGGGGTCATAGGGGCGGCAAGCCCCTGTCAAGCTGTCTTTGCTGTAGCAAAGACGTTGCTTGTTAAGACAATACCGCCCTCTGCGCCTGCGGCGCGGGAGAACGGTCGGGGTAGGTTCAGACCCGGTCGGATTCCCCCTTGGCGGGGCGGGCCGCAAGCCAGAACTCCCGCTTGGCTTGCATATATTCGTCATAGGCAAGCTGGCGGTTGATGCGGTTGAGCCACGCCCACTCCGCTGGGGATACACGGCGGGCGGATTTGGGAGGGGGCCTGTTCTGCGGCGGTTTGCCCTGCATGGAAAAAACACCTCCTTTTTTCAGCGGGTGACGGCAAATAACGGCTTTTTTGCCGTCACGGTTGTTTAAGGTCAAAATGAGTGACGGCACTTTTGGCCGTTTTTGCCGTCACATGAAGTTATCCAGGAAGCCCATGATGGTATCGTCCATCCCATCGTCGCCCTCCGGCTCCGCCCGCACAGGCTGAACAGGGGCTTGGAGCAGAGCGGCGGCGAGTTCTTCCTGGAAGATACTGCGTATCATGCCCTGGACGCGGTTGGCCCGGTCTGCGTGATTGATGATTGTCAGCACGGCCTTGTTCATGGACGCCGGGTTCAGCCCTTGCAGGTACTCCCACGCCCGCCTGTCCTCCGGGCGGTCAAGGTCAAAGCGGAGGGTCATCTTTTTACGTTGCATGGACACCGCCGCCCTTACGGAGCGCCATCTCACACAGGTACTCGTAGCCCTTGGCCGTGGCGCAAATATCATCGTAGATGGTCACGCGGTCGGCGTCATACTCGCCAAAATTGCGGATCAGGCAGCTCCCGCCGCCCAGCACATGGAGGCGCATGAGGGCCGGGTTGTACTCACGCTCCCGCAAAATGCGAAAAATCTCACGCACATACCCCGCAGCGGTTTCCCGGATGGTGTTCAGATAGTCCTCCTGAATGTCCGCCGTGCCAAACCGCAGCACCCGGTTGATGATGGAGTCGTCCACCGTGGCGTGGTGGGTTCGCATGACGTTCTCCCGGACGGCCAGCATACATTGATGGGTTCCGTACTTCTCTGTGAACATTCGGTCAGCGGCGGGCCTGCGGTCGTTGATGAACATGATGTTCATGGTGCCGTTGCCAATGTCGCACAGCATATTCACGCCCTGAAAATCCCTGATCTGGCTGGCTACCGCCGCAAAGCCCTGGGGGAACACATCGGCCCCGGCGATCTCCACCCGGTAGGGCTTTCCCCGGAACGTAAAGCACACCTCACGGCTCCGCATAAGGTAGGCTTTGAAATCCTCCCGCTGCTGGCTCACCCAGGTGAGGGGCAGGCCCACCGCAAGGCGCACCGTGGCGTCGGTCAGTCCATGCACGTTCAGCTCACGGGCGATAGCGGCCAGGGTGAGGATATAGTAGTCATCGTCCCCGGTCTTGTCCGCCGTGAACTCCTTGTGGCCTGCCCCGATCAGGTAGTACCGCCCGCCATACACCAGCAGCTCGTCCTTGAACACCGGCTCGGTGTCATGGGCGGTCAGCCCTGCCGGGAAACAGCAGTTGGCGGTCTTGATGTTGCCATAGCCGTTGTCGATGCCGATGATCTTCATGCCCTGATACTCTTTCACCGGCTCCATTCCTCCTTTCGCTGTGTCAGCCCCAGCTTCCGCTGAAGCAGGTCGTTCACGTCCTTGCCATAGGGCGGGGGCCTATCCAGCACCGTGTACTTGTCCCCCAGGCCCTCCATGATGCCCGCCGCCGCTTCCCGGCCCACCTCGTCATTGTCCAGGTGGAGATAGAGCGTTTTGATTCCGGGATGGTCTTGGAGGTACTGGTTGAGAGCGAGAGGGATAACAAACTCCTTTTTCTGCTTGAACACTCCGGCAAGGGAGAGAAGCGCGTCCTGCCGCCAGTCCCGGCCTTTCATTTTCAGCAGGGTGGCGTAGCTCAACAGGTCGATTGCCGATTCAAACAGGTGAACGCTTGGGGCGCGAGTGTTTTCCACGATGGAAAATGAGTACCGCTTGTCGCTGCCGGTGGCTTCACCCTTGAAGTCTCCCACAATGCCGCGCAGGGCGGCGTACCGGGGCTGGCCTTTCAGGTCGCGGCCCACGAACACGACATTGTGATAGGGCTGGCTTTCGTACAAGCGCCCGGTCTGGATGCAGTAGTCGATTAGGTCATAGTCGATACCCCGACCATGAAGATAGTTGAAGGCGTGGGTGGCGCACCGGCTGGCCTGCGGCAGAAGCAGCCTCCACACCGTTGGCATACCAGCGGATGCTGTCGGCAGTGAGATGCTTACCGCCCAGCTTTGCGGTAAAGGTGTAGTAATCGCCCAAAACCGCCTTGATAAGATAGTCCAGGGCCGTCTTGCCGCCGATTCCACGGGAAAACCAGTTCCATTTCCCGTTGCTGATTTTCAGGCTGTCATGCTCACGGGTGCAATAGGTGCTGCCACCGACATGGACAAGCTGATGGGGGGCAAAGTGTTGAAGATAGGTCAGCAGGTCAAGCTCCTTGGCCTGGGTGATCTGTTCCGGCGTGACATAGCCCATCTACCGTCCCTCCCGCTGGCCCTTTTCCTTTTCAGCCCGTATCACGGCGTCGGCGCGGGCCTCGATCACATCCCGCAAGTCCTCCATGTGGTGGGTTTCCGTCTTGTTCCACTCCTTGTAAACGTCCGCCAGCGGGGTCTTGGAGCGCAACAGCGCCCTGGTGTGGGCCTCTGGCAGCTCCAGCGCCGACATCTCCATCACGATGTCCTCCCGGACGGTGTACTCGGCGGCGTGATTCAGAATGTCGGCAGGGGGCTGGCCCAGCAGCCAGTTCCGATACTGTTCCTGTTCGGCGGTCATGCGCTGGTACAGCTTGGTTTGCAGTTCCTCGCCTGTCATGGTTTATCAACTCCTTTTGAAAATAGTAATAGCCGGGGGATTCTTGAAAATCTCCCTGGCTATGTACGGTTCCTGTTGTATCAGGATGAAAAAGATGGTATAATGCGGCAAACGCAAAACTTTGTATGGAGGTGCTGCATGGCAGACCGTGAACATATCCCCGCCGCAAAAAAGGCGGTGTACCTGGACAAGCAGACGTTCGCCACCATTATGTGCATGATACCCGCAGGGAAACTCACCACCCAGGAGGCCATCTGTGAGATGTGGGCCAGACGGAAGGGGGCGGACACCTGTGAGATTAAAGATGGCGGCATTATGCCCTTTGACAAGCAGATGTTTTGGACGCCCGCCGATATTCAGCGTGTGGACTTTATCACTGACCTCAAATCCTATAACAAAAGTAAAAGTAATTTGGACGATTTGATTCCCTACTGGCGTATGATCTCGCTCAAAGGCACCCTGATAGACTTTGGCCGCTATTTCGACAAGGAAACACAGAAAGAGCTATTGGAACAGGAGGGTCATGTCATTGTCCAGCCCAACCCAAACAGACGAATTTACCGGGTAGAAAACTACAAAGCGGCGCTTTTTGATTTAAGCAGACTGATTATAAACGAATAAAAATCGTATCAAAATCCTCAAACATAAACTGCATTTTTCCGATCTGTTTGTGGGTGTGGTAATGGCCGCAGTACCATTTCTTGTAGTCCAGCCGGTTTTCAATGCTGTCCAACCAGTCCTCGGTGTTTTTGTCCACGGCGCTTTGGTCAAAGCCGGAGAGAAACACCTCGGTCGGCTCATATTTGCGGGGGCAGGTGTGGCTCAAAACAACGTCAACGCTCCAATTCAGGGCGGAAAGCCGCTTTTCAACCGCCGTTTTGATTTCTCCGTCCGGCTGTTCATCCGGCCACCAATGCAGCCCATGGGCCAGCCGGTAGTGTTTGTCTATGCTGTACGCACCCCCGATCACGATGCACCTGTGACCGTCAAAGTCGTAGACCTCGCCGTCAACGGCAAAGAGGATGTTTGGGAACGCTTTTTCATAGAATACCTTCCCGCCGTGGTATTCCCCCTCCACATAAGAGGGGATACGCTGGGGTCTGGCCTCATGGTTGCCGTGGACGCAGAAGAATTTAACAGGGAGGGCGCTGGCGTACTCCTTGGCGCGGGTGTCCCGGTCGTTCAAATGGTAGTTAAAGCCCGCGTCACCGAGAATAATCAGGGTGTCCGATTTTTCTGTTTCCATCGTGCGGCAAAAGGCGTCCACGCGGAGAAAATTCCCGTGGGTATCGCCGGTGAGAAAAGTCGCCATATTTTCACTCCATTCAATATGAATTTTCTGTTTGCTGGTATGTAAAGTGCGGCGCTGGTCAGCGCCGCACTTTGTCACAGGATGCCCGCCTTTTTCAGATAGCCCAGGCTGTCATAGCAGCCCCGGAAATAGACCGATTGCAGTTCCATTTCCACAAGCTGGTTTTGCAGGCCCACCACCTCAATGACTGCCGCGCACTCCTGCTCGGTCAATGCCGCTGCCCGTTCCACATCAAATACGCCCCTCACATGGGGGTGCTGCTTGTAGATTTCCTCGATCTTATTCTGGATGGCCCGGTACTCCTTGTCCGTCTTGGACAGCTTTGCGACAACGCCGCTCAAATACTCCTGCATCGCCGTTCCCTGGGCCTCCACAAAGGTTTCAAACCTGAACTCGTCTGCCACCATTTTCACCTCCAACTATATTCTGCGCCTATTATACAGCGCAGATACCGTCAGGGCAAATGTGCGATTGGCGTTACCGTTCCCGGTCGGGGCTGTCACGGTCAGCGGCGGGGGCGTCCTCTCCCGGTTCCCCGTCCACGATCTCGCTTTCCCGCTTGTCCATGTTCAGCAGGATGTTCAATTCGTCCAGACGAGCCGACTTTGTTTTCAGCTCGTCCTCCTGGGGAAACGGCTTCTCCACCTCGATCTTTGCGCTGGCAAGCTGGGCTTCATAGGTGGCGAGGTCGTTCTGCGCGGAAGTGAGGTTGCCCTCAAAATCATTGAGCAGATTGTCGAGCCGCTGGATGTTGCCGAAAATATCCGTACCCAGGGTCACGCTATGGTCATGGGCACCTGTCAGGCCCACCTTGTACTGCTTAAAAAGCGGCTCAAAAGAGAGCGTCATTTCAAAGCCCCGGTACTGGCCCAGGGGAACGCACACGCTGTCCGTCAGGGTTTTGCAGACTTCAAGGATAGCGGTGCCCGCCGCCTTTTTCTCGGTATAGGTCACGCCCGCCACCACCATGGGAGAGAAGCCGTCCTGATTGGGGTGGGTGTTTGCGTCCCGGACAGCTATATCTTCCTGGGCGTTCTTGATCCGCCCTTTGGCAATAGCGATTGCCTGGGGGAAATATTTAACGATGTTGTCCTCCAGCGAATACTTCTGGCTCAAATGGTTGGCTTTCAGCAGTTTGAGCCGCTGCACGTCAATGTCCAAATCCATCTTCTCTTTGATATGGGGATTGCCCGTACACAGGGCCTTGATCTCGGCGTAGGACAGGGCGGTTTCGTCAATATCCTCGACAGAGCGGGCCGGGGATTTGCTGATCATGATCTGCCCGATAAACTTCTGCTTGCCCTCCACCAACTGGTAGAGATAGCTGTCAAAAGTGTTCTCGGTGACGTAGGTGTAAATGTCCACCTCATCGTTCTCGTTTTTCTGCCGGATGATGCGGCCCTCCCGCTGCTGTAAATCCGAGGGACGCCACGATTGCGATAGGTAAGAGTTTGATATAATCTCCGTCTTTTCCCCCGCTTAGCACCGTGCATGCGAGTTTCCCCGCACACGGCGCCCCATCATTACAAAAGAATTGTCAGAATAGTAAGAATTTCAAAGCTAAGAAACTGTGTTAAATCTCAGGTTGTCCTGCCAGAACTCGCAGGGCGTTAAGTTTTGCTAATGCCTTTTTGTCAAGCTGAAAAAGGTTCAAGTACATAGCAATGGTATTTGGGTCTGTAGCATGTATCAGTCGGTGAATGTCCCGGTGGACAATTACCAGATTCATGTACTTGTCCGTGCCTCCCATGCTCAATGGCTGTTTATGGTGACAGTGTATTTCATCAAGCCCCAGCTCTTTTCCTGTCACAGCACAACGCCCATACTGTGCGGCATAAAGGGAAATCCTGTTATCCATGTACTCAACACTTCGTCGTGGCTCTTTAATACGCATCAGCGCAAGCATAATCGAAGTGTTGATGCCAAGGTTTTTGTGAATTTCCGCTCTACCCTCCGGTGTGTATTTACAAACCTTTTTCTTCTTGAACAATGGGGTTTTGGTCTGAATATATCCGACAGGTGCTACGGTTTTACTGCTGATAAAGCGAATTTGTTTGCTATCGCCGTAATTCTTGCGGATATAGACCTCATTGATCTGCCCCTTTTTTGTCAGCCTGCCATAAAGTCTGTTCTTCATCACTGTAGACACTGCCCGATGTATCTGTTCACAATCCGTTGCAATCATGGTTGCATAGCGGTAGTAGTTGTGAATTCCGAACACCATCGAATTGTACAGAGTAATTTCTCTGGCTTCGTCATCTCGGTCTTGAACATGGGCAATCTGCTTGACCTGCTCAATAAGAGCGGTTTTTTCTTTTGAAATTGCTTTTTCGGTCATATGTGATTTAACCACATACCGTTTCCGCTTCCTGACTGCTTTCATTTCAAATCCAAGAAATTCGGAGTAGTGCCGTTTTAGATTGACGATTTTTGACTTTTCTTCACTGATTTCCAGTTTGAGCCGGTCTTGCAGCCACAGTTTTACAGCAATGAATACTTTTTCTGCATCACTGCGTTTCCGACAGAATAACTTGAAGTCGTCTGCATAGCGGACAATATGCACTTCCTTGAGTTTGGTGGTATTTTTGAAAGCACCATAAATCGCCGTTTTATTGATTGTGCCATTTGGCCGTACTTCACAGCTATACTCATATTTGGTGGGCATATTCTCCCATTGGGAGTCAATCCACCAGTCAAGCTCATTTAGTACAATGTTTGAGAGAAGCGGCGACAGAATACCACCTTGCGGCGTTCCTTTCGTCGGATGTTCTACCGTTCCGTTCGGCATTACAATAGGTGCTTTCAACATCTCTCGGATGATACATAGTAGCTTTTTATCCCGTATTCCCATGTGCCAAATCTGCTGTATCAACTTTGTGTGGTTCACATTATCAAAGAAGCCCTTGATGTCCACATCCACCACATAATAGAGCTTTTGCAGGTTTATCATTTTATAGCACTGGGCGATTGCGTTCTCCGCGGACCGATTAGGTCGGAAACCATTGCTGCGCTCATAAAATTTTGCTTCACATATTGGCTCCATGACTTGCAAGATACATTGCTGTACCAGCCTGTCAATAATCGTCGGTATTCCAAGAGGACGCATTTTCCCGTTTGGTTTCGGGATTTCCACCCGCTTTACAGGCTTTGGTCTATAAAACATTAGCTTTCTTTGCACAATACTGACATATTGGTTCACCGGGAGTTTTTCTATATCCGCAATGGTCCGTTTGTCCGTACCGGCTGTTGTGCTGCCGCCGTTCCGCTTGATGTTTCGGTAGGCAAGTCGGATGTTTTCTTCACTGCTGATAATATCCATCAGCTTTGTTGTAGCGCGACAATTTTTTTGCGAAACTCGGACAGAATTTTTGAGAAAAAATAGCCCTGTTCTAAGAAGTAAATCCGAAACCCGCTCACTTGCATCGACGGCTCCCAAAATGGAGGGAGCCGCCCATGTAAAGGGGCGGGTTTTAGCTTGGGGAGGAGCGGCCTTTGCCGCCCCTCCTTTAGCTTTTTGCCCCTGTGGTAGTAGTTACCCCTCCGTAGCCTCTCCGGCGTCCTCTGCGGCCTCCTGGGCCGCTACAGGCTCGGTATATTCAGACCAGCCATAGACACCGGGCTCCCAGACGTTGGAGTCCACGTCGGAGACCCACTTCTTTTCGTTGTGAGTCACCTTGTCGCCATTTGCATAGGCGTCATGTGCTCCGAGCGGCTGCACCCACTCAGGGAACTCCTCGAGAGGGTTTCCGATGCGCGTCCACATGGAGGGTGTATCGGAAGGCTTGGTATTCTGTCCCGCGTTGGTGACGTCGTGGATGGAGCGGTAGAGCTGCCCTTCGTCCTGGACGATACTGCCCGCGCTGCCTCTCCAATTCTCGTCCCACTCGACAAACAGGTCGGGGTACTCGTTGATCGTCACCTCATCAAGCTGCTGCTCCTGGGCCATTTTGACGAACATGATCTCGGCGACGGCCTGGGCGGAGCTGCTGCGCCGCTCCTTCTGGTTGATCTCCTTGATGGAGGTCTTCGGGGTTAAATACTGCATTTCACTCATTCGTAAGCACCTCCAAATCCAGAGATAGAAACTTCGCCTTCGTAGCCCTCATTCTTGACGATCGTGAAGCGCACATTCACGCCCCACTTGTCCGCCGTCTTGGTTTCGTTGGTGAAGTTGAAGACTCGGTTGAGCTGCACCATCGCCGTGATGTCTTCCCATGTGGGAACGGCGTCAAATGCGTTGTTGCAAGCCTCCACCTTTGCGACTGCGCCCTCGATCTTCCATGTCGGGGTGATGAGGATTTTGGTCGCCCGGGCGTCCGTCTCCTCCGGGGCCGAGAACTGGAAAGCGATCGTGTTCTCTGCCTTGGAGAAATTCCAGACGCGGACAGATGTCGCGAAGTTGCCGTCCACGGCCTCGACGCGGAGCTGGTGCGTTCCGTTGGTCAGCGTGAGCCACTTTTCACGGGTGAGCTCAATCGTGGCCTCTTCTCCGAGCGTTGCTTGGTAGCTTCTGATCTCATCGTCATCCACGAACTCAGTGACGACCACATTGTCGCCCTCAACGTCCGTGATGGTGTAGTTTTCAGCGAAGCTGCCGGTCTTGAGACCGAGGTCTGTGTCGGTGCCAGAGATCGCCGGGGCGGAGTTGGTTCTCTTGAAGGCGAGGCGTCTGTACGCCGTTCCGCCCTTACCGTCCGTGACGGTGATCGT
>ERZ826220.2411-NODE-2411-length-16031-cov-3.795756_pt1 | contig 16031 bp, 10 predicted proteins | sample MGYA00519927_ERZ826220 | MGnify/ENA primary metagenome ERZ826220 (study PRJEB31778, sample SAMEA3449225) | human gut metagenome | biome: human gut; feature: human-associated habitat; material: faeces | place: United Kingdom | collected 2010/2012 ...
CGTACAATTTTTATTTAACTGTAACTTTACAGGTTGTCTTCTTTGAGCCGCTTCGGATTGTGATTGTTGCAGTTCCTTTTTTCAGACCTTTGATTACACCACCGGATGTTACTGTCGCGATTTTTTTGTTGGATGATGTGTATGTAACTTTTTCCGGACTGGTTACAGGAGTGACTTTAACTGAAGATGCCAGTTTACGGTAAGTAGTTCCTTTTTTGAGTGTCACTGATTTAGTGCTCACAGTAATTTTCGAAGTTTTTACTGCCCCGTTCTGTACGGTAACTTTGAAAGATGCTGACTTTTTACTTGCGAGAATAACTTTAACTGTAGTACTTCCTGCCTTTTTACCTGCTGTCAGTCTGAAAGTTCCCTTCTTTGTCACAGAAGATACTTTTACGATTCCTGTATTTCCGGATGTCACCTTTGTAACATAATCACCTTTCGCCAGTCCGGCTGCTTTAAATGCAGTGGTAGACTGACCTGCTTTCATTTTCAGGGAAGATGCAGTCAGGGAAATCGTCGGTTTCAGTTTGGCGACTGAAGCTTGTTTTCTGAGCACTTTACCACATACTTTGCAATGACTTCCTTCCGTCTTTCCTTCTTTAAATACTGTCGCTGCAACTGCTGCATCTTTTACAGCGGTATGTTTTGCCGGAAGTGTTACTGTTCTTACACCATCACAGGAAGTACATTTATCGGTTCTGCTTCCTTTTGACGTACAGGTTGCCTGAACAGTTTTTACTGCTTTCCAGCTGTGGCTGTGTTTTGAACTGTTTTCTCCAATCTCAAAATGTTTCCTTACAAGCCGCTCCCACTCTCCGTTTTTGTTTTTTCGTATGGCAGACAGTGCAAGCCTTGTATTATCATCGGACTTTCTCGTCATGATCGGAAGCTCCTGGCCGGAAACTTTCTGCATATTCCATGCTTCCTCATCGTAATCATATTGCAGTTTACCGGACTCTGTATCCCTCCAGCTCATCACTACGATTTTTATATCATTTCCTGTAATCTCAACGGGATCACCTTTTCCGTTTATATACTGAATCAGTTTTACTTTTAAATTGGCGAGATTAATGGATTCTCCAACAGCCGGATTAAGCAGCTTTCCATTCTTATCTGTCAGATTCTCCGGTATCAGCATAAATTCGCTGACTTCAAACCATATATCTTTTCTGAAGGCTTCTTTATATTTACCGGTTTTATCCAGAAGTTTTACTGCTACGTAACAGCAGCCAACACCGGTTTTATCGTTGGATTTAATTATAAGCTTCTTTCCATCCGAAGAAACTGCAGCTTCTGCCAGTTTTGACTGTTCTATGATTTCCAGCTTATAATCCTTTACCGGATGCTGGCCACTGGTTTTATCCAGTATGTCTGTCACAACGGTCGTTTCATTGTTCGGTAGCATGGCTTCATTTCCTGCCGTACCTTCCAAATCGTATGTCAGATTATAAAAGCTTTTTTCCTCACTATCATCACTATCATGACCACTGTCACCGAAGCTTCCACTGTCGTTGCCATTATAACCAGGCAGGGTATCCAGTTCATACATTCGTCTTGCTATCTGGTGCCAGTTTCCATCTGCACTTTTTTCCATTGCAACAAGCGCAAACCATGTACCATATCCTGATGTTCTCTCAAGGATCGGGAGCTCCTGACCTGGAACATCGATCCATTTCCAGCCATCCGCATCATAATCACGGTGCACTGTGCCTGTACTTTCATCTGTCTCTGAATATATCACAATCTTGTAATTATCTCCTGTTACCGGAATCGGATCTCCTTTTCCTTTTTTATAGCGGACAAGCTGCGGCTTCATGTTATTTAAAATGTCTATCTGCTGTCCTACTTCAGGAATAAATACCTTTCCATTTGCATCTGTGATATTTTCCGGTAAAAGTACATACTCGCTGACGCTGAACCATATATCTTTTCTGAATGCTTCTCTGTATCCGCCTTTTCCATCCGGTATCTGTACAGATATGTAACAGCAGCCCTGACCGGTTTTATTACCAGATTTAATAACAAGTTTTTTTCCATCTGCAGAAACTGAAATTTCTGCCAGCTTAGACTGTTCCAGGGTTTCCAGTTTATAATCATCTACCCTCTGATAATCCTTTGTTTTGTCCTCCAGATAAGTGGTAGCTGTCATTTGACTGTTCGGCAGCATAGATCCGTTTCCTGTCGTATCCTGATAATCATATATCAGGCTGTAGGAACTTTTCTCTTCGCTGTCATCATTATGACCATTGTCATAATCGCTGTTGATCAAAGGATCAAGCGCATAATGATGTCGGGTAATATAATGCCAGTCCCCATTTTCTGATCTCTCCATAGCCAGAAGTGCAAACCATGTAGAATTCTCTGTTGTTCTCTCCAGGATTGGAAGATCCTGTCCCGGAACCGCTATCCATTTCAGACCATCTGCATCATAATCACGAAGTTCTTCGCCTCCAGGCCCTGTCTGTGACATGACGATCTTGTAATTGTCCCCTGTTACCGGAATCGGATCTCCTTTTCCATCTTTGTAACGGACAAGCTGTGGTTTCATGTCTTTTGCTATATCCAGTTGCTGGCCAGCTTCAAGGTTGATGGTTTTTTCCGGCAATATTACATATTCACTGATGTTAACCCCAAATTCCCGTTTAGCCACTTCAGTTCCATTTATGAATGCCGTTGCAGAAATTCTGGCATCTCCGGTTTTATTGTAAACATCCAGCACAATATCCTGGCCATCTAATGATACGTCTGCCATTTTGACACCATTTCCACCAGTTACCGGAGCAACTTTCAGTTCATATGCAGAAACATCACTCCAGTCAGTTGTATCAACCAGACGGGTTTTTATTCTGACATGACTGTTCGGCAGTAAGTCCTGACTCCCACTGGTACCTTCGTATATCAGATTAAGCTGATATTGTTCATTTGCTGTAGCAGACTCTCCATCTTCTGAACCGTCACTGAAGACCTCCTGGTTTTCGGTGTTATCCCCGGATATCTCCGCAATTTCTGATGTGTTTTCTTCTTCTGCTACTTCTTCCGCATTTTCTGCATCATCCTGAAGACTTAATTCCTCATCGTCTTCCAGATCAGACACAGAAGCTGTTTCCCCTGTTATTTCCGAGCCACCGTTCTCCTGAACTGATTCTTCTGTCTCTGCAGTTTCCTGTCCGGTATCTGCTGTCAGTTCCTCAGCTGCTACCGGTATGGCTGCACCCATACTCTGTGAAAACGTAAGTGCTGCAGCCAGAAGCATCGCAATCCTCTTTTTCTTCATATGATTCCCCCATTTTCGTTTTTTCTACTATAATTATACTATACTCATTGGAGGACTGACTATCATATTCTCCTTTATTCGTCAAAATCTGTCGATATATTTTTCAATGAGAATTTTCTGAAAAACATTTACAATTTACATATAGATCAAGCAGATATCTGCAATTCAATTCGCTGCTTGTCTGATCTGATCAAAATATCATTCTATGTTGAGGTGACATATTAAGGTATACCCCAAATATGTCAAGAAGCTTACTTACTCTTTTTTATCTTTCTCACACTGTCTTCCCTCACCTGATTCCGCAATTCGGTCAGATATTCGGAGAACTTCACCTGTTCATTTCCGTATATCATCTGCAGATCATATTCCAGCGGAATCCAGGTTTTAATATCAGATTCATTATGCTGGATCAGGGCTTCCAGCTTGTCCAGAGCTTTATAGATTCTGGCCTCCAGAGTCTGCTGCTCTTCCATTTCCTGATAGAGTTCTGACATTTCTTTACTGAATGGCTCCGGTAGGATTTTTACCCATTCGCCCAGTACATCCTCCTCCTTCTTCGAATCTTTATCCGTCTTTTCAAAAGCAGGGATATCCCCGGTAAAAGCTTCCCCCAGGTCATGGATCAGACACATTTTCATAATTTTCAGAAGATCAGCCTCAGGAAATTCATCGCTGACAAAATATGCCATCAGCGTGACTCTCCAGGAATGCTCTGCAACGCTCTCCCGCCTGCCACCGGAAGTATAACTATGGCGCACTGCATCCTTTAATCGCTCTGCAATGGAAAGTACTTCGATCAGTTTTTCTGGTTTCATATATATTACGCTCCTCTTCTTTTTATTATGTCAACCATCTAAATCAGCTATTTTCAGCCTATCTTATATAGCTGTCCATAAAACCGTTATAGCGTTTTCACTTTACTATACCATAATTTCCCACAGAACAGACTACACAAAAGCACTCTCCTTCCTTCTGCACACTGACATTTTCCATCCTGAAAAATTTATCCCACCTGATTTCTAAAAAAACTATAAACCATATTGCATTTTTCTCCATAATCGTCATAATGAAATTATAAACAAAAGAAAGAAGGTGATTGCCGATGGATATCACGGTGTCGGATGAGGTCTCACAGGAATATCATGAGCTTGTGAAGAACATCCTCTGTAACAGAGAGTTCCTGAAGCTGAGCCTGTACACCCACCACCAGTGGACCACACGGCTCATGCACAGTATCAATGTTTCTTACCTCTCCTGGTTCATTGCCAGGAAACTGGGGTGTGATGAGAAGGCTGCCGCAAGGGCAGGACTTCTTCATGATTTCTGCCCTTATGATTTCAAGGCAGAGACACCAACCGGTGAGCATCAGGCGTTTTATCACCCGAAGGCTGCCGCCGACAACAGTGCCTCACACTTTGATGTCACGAACAGAGAACTGGATGCGATACTCTCACATATGTTCCCTCTGGGACCTCTTCCACGCAACAAGGAAGCCTGGATCATCAGCTTTGCCGATAAAGCCTGCGCCATCGCGGAAGGCTGCCATATCGCCATTGCACTGGCCAGACGGAACCGGATCGTCATCAATCCGGCATAATTTTCACACAAAAAACAGGGCCGTCGCCACTTCCGACGAGCCCTGTTTTTGTGTGGAAATTTATTTTATGGTAATACTTTGCAGATTACTTTCTATATCTTAGTTCTCTTTCACAACAACCTTATCCAGATGCCAGATATCATCTACATACTCCTGGATGGTTCTGTCGGATGTGAACTTACCGCTGCATGCTGTGTTGAGAAGTGCCATCTTAGCCCAGCGTTTCTCATCTTTGTATGCTTCCTCAACACGCTTCTGTGCCTCTGCATAGGAACGGAAGTCGCCAAGGATGAAGTACTGGTCAGGTCTCGGCATGTTGCGTTTGTCGAGAAGTGAATTGTAGATGTCACGGAACATCTCTGTATCGCTGGAGAAGGTTCCGTTGATCAGCTGCATCAGTACCTGACGGATCTCAGGATCTGTATTGTAAATGAAGTCCGGATCATAGCCGCCGTTATTCTCATAGTTGATGATCTGGTCGGAGCTCATACCGAAGATAAATGCATTCTCCTCGCCAACCTCCTGTACGATCTCAACGTTAGCACCATCCATGGTTCCAAGTGTCGGAGCACCGTTCAGCATGAATTTCATGTTACCTGTACCGGAAGCCTCTTTACTTGCTGTGGAGATCTGCTCGGAAACATCTGCTGCCGCAAAAATGATCTCAGCGTTGGATACACGGTAGTTCTCGATGAATACAACCTTCAGCTTACCGTTGATAGAAGCATCATTGTTTACAACATCTGCCACACAGTTGATCAGCTTGATGATCTTCTTTGCACGTGCGTAAGCTGCGGAAGCTTTTGCACCAAAGATAAATGTTCTCGGATAGAAGCTTATTTCCGGATTTTCCTTGATCTCATTGTACAAATACATCACATGTAAAATGTTAAGAAGCTGTCTCTTGTACTCGTGCAGTCTCTTGACCTGTACATCGAAGATAGATCTTGGATCCACTTCAATGCCATTGTGCTCTTTAATGTATTTTGCCAGGCGGACTTTATTCTCATACTTGATGCTCATAAATTCCTTCAGAGCTTCCTCATCGTCCACCCATTTTTTCAATCCTGACATCAGAGACAGATCTGTGATCCAGTCCTTTGTTCCAAGCTTATCTGTTACCCAGTCAGCCAGCAACGGATTTCCATGCATCAGGAAACGTCTCTGCGTAATTCCGTTTGTCTTATTATTGAATTTCTGCGGCATCATTTCGTAGAAATCACGAAGCTCCTGTTTTTTCAGGATTTCTGTATGAAGTCTTGCAACTCCATTGACAGAGTATCCGGCTACGATTGCAAGATGAGCCATCTTTACCTGACCATCTCTTAAAATCTGCATCTTTGCTACTTTCTCTTCATTTCCCGGATACATCTCACGGATCTGAGCCACAAAGCGGCGGTCAATCTCCTGGATGATCTGGTATACACGAGGAAGCAGCCTGGAGAACAGGTCGATTGGCCATTTTTCCAGAGCCTCTGCCAGGATGGTGTGGTTGGTGTATGCGCAGGTCTTGCTGACAACCTCGATTGCCTCGTCCATTGTAAACGCTTTATCGTTTACCAGGATACGGATCAGCTCCGGAATAATCATGGACGGATGGGTATCGTTGATCTGGATGACTGCATAATCGTACATCTTTCTCAGATCGTACTGCTTTTCCTTCATCTCCATCAGGATCAGCTGTGCAGCGTTGCTGACCATGAAATACTGCTGATAAATACGAAGCAGGTTGCCGGCTTCATCGGAATCATCGGGATACAAGAACAGGGTCAGGTTCTTCTCAATGGCTTCCTTATCAAAAGTGATGCCCTTCTTTACCAGGCTCTCATCTACGGTCTCTACATCAAATAAATGCAGCTTGTTCAGTCCATTCTCATAACCTACGACATCAATATCATAAAGTACGGAAGTCACCTTGCGGTCACCGAAAGATACTTCGAATTTTGTGCCGGTATTGTTCAGCCAGGAATCCTTCTGGATCCAGTCATTCTTCTCGGCATTCTGCAGGTGATCCTTGAATACCTGCTTGAACAATCCGAAGTGGTAATTCAGACCGATACCGTCCCCGGGAAGTCCCAGGGTAGCAATGGAATCCAAGAAGCAGGCTGCCAGTCTGCCTAAGCCCCCGTTACCCAGAGAAGGTTCGGGTTCTGCCTCTTCGATGTCTGCCAGATTCTTGCCGTTCTTCTTCAGGATATCGCTCAGCTCCTCATAGATGCCTAAATTGATCAGATTGTTGGATAACAGCTTACCGATCAGGAACTCCATGGAAATATAATATACCTTCTTGTCTCCTGTAATGGCGGGAGTCTCTGCCATCTTCTCTTTGGTCAGCTGCAGTACTCCGGTGTACAACTGTGCATCGGTGCAGGCACCGATATTCTTGCCATATAATTTGCCGGTGATCTCATTTAAAGTCTGCTCTAAATTCATTTCAAACTCCATTCTGCACGATAGTTTTATTTTTGCCAAAATGAATGTACCGTGCCACACTCATTTTTTCATATTCTTTTTCTTTGTCTGGGTACTATACTTATTTTTGGTATCCCATCCCCTTGTCTCAGCTGTGCCTTGGGTATTTTCTATCCTTTTCGGCCTCCATACCCCTTCCTGCCGCTGCGCCTTGGGTATTTCTTGCACTTTCCGGCTTTTCATACCCTCGCAATACTGAGATTTTGTGTATGTCGTTCTCTTACAATACACAGGATAGCATAGGAAAACGTTTTCCGCAACCTTTTCTTTAATTTTCCTGATTTTTTGTGCAAAATAGCTTAACAGATAATGTCCTTATAGTACATTTTCACGATACTGTGGGGCATGATTACCTGATGCCCTTCCCCGCCGTTCATCAGCTGGTGTACCTCTTCCACGGCTCTGCTGGAGATGCTGTAGAAGTCCTGCCTTATGGTATTCATCTGCTTGCCGACATATCCCATCAGGGTGATACCATCGAAGCCGCACACCGGACGGAAAATATCCATATCGATCAATGCATTCATGGCACCTATGGCCATCAGATCGGAAGCGCAGACCACCACATCCTTATTCTTCGCATATTTCAATGCCACGTTTCTTGCCGTCAGCTCACTGAAGTCTCCCTGTCTGACCATCATGGTCAGATCCAGATCCTTCACCAGACGCTTCATCCCCTTCAATCTCTGATCCGTGACATAACCGTCTCTTCTGCCCGCAATGTAGAGCACTCGTTTACAGTTGTCATCCAGCACGGTCTTCTTCGCCACATCATACTGGGCCTGTTCCTGATCAATGCTGATGGATGTAGTCCTGGAATTGACAATCGGCGCATCCACTACCACACAGGCAAACTGTTTCTCCCGGATCAGCTTCTGCAGCACCTTGTCCTCCTTAGACATGCCATAGATCACCACGCCGGAAATACTCTGGGACAGAAAAGATCTTGTGATCTCTTCCGCCGTCATCCCCGCGATCATGGACGGAAAGATCGTCACAACTTCCACGTTCAGTTCCTTGGCCTTATCCAGTGCCCCTACCAGATACTGCATGAAGATCTGGTCAATGGCCTGGGTCTGTCTATTGGGATCCAGCACCAGCGCGATTCTTCCAAACTGCTTGGAGGAAAGCGCCGCAGCAATGGAATTCGGAATATAATTCAACTCCTTGATGGCGTCCTGTACTTTTTTCTTCGTCTCTTCACTGACATTAGGATAGCCATTTAAGACCTTGGATACTGTGGAAATAGCCACTCCGGCATGTTTTGCAACTTCTTTGATCGATACCATAAATCCCCCGTTCCGTCCGCAGCTCCCTGCGGTCGTCATTCTCGGTTACCATACAATTACGGTTTGTTTCATTTGACGTTTACCTATATATTCTCTATACTATAATTTAACGACAAATTCGTCAATGTACAGCATTTACGAAATATAGTGTGATTTTTTGGAAAAGGTTTTCCAAAGCATAATACCTCGGACAACGCAAGCATCAGAAAGGCTACAGATACCATGGCAGTAATCAAAAGTGTGGAAGAAAAATATATGAAGGAAGCTCTGAAGCAGGCGAAAAAAGCCTATGCCCTGGGGGAAGTCCCCATCGGCTGTGTCATTGTACATGAAGGTAAGATCATCGGTCGTGGTTACAACCGGAGAAATACAGACAAGAATACATTGGCGCACGCAGAGATCACAGCGATCAACAAAGCCAGCAAAGTGATCGGCGACTGGCGTCTGGAAGAATGCACGCTCTATGTGACCCTGGAACCCTGCCAGATGTGCGCCGGTGCCATTGTGCAGGCCCGTATCCCTGAAGTAGTGATGGGCTGCATGAATCCCAAGGCGGGATGTGCAGGTTCGATCCTGAATATACTGGAAATGCCCCAGTTTAACCATCAGGTGAAGGTTACCCGGGGCATTCTGGAAACGGAATGCAGCCAGATGCTGAAGACTTTTTTTGAAGAGCTCCGCATCCGGAACAAACAGGAGAAAGCTGCCAGAAAGGCATCAGGCGATCTCTCGTAAGCTTTCTTCCTGTGTCTGGTTCTGTTCGGTTGTTTTTCTTCTATGCTTCGGTAATCGGGAAATCGCTCTTCCCGTTTCATAAAGTCCCATCGGCACAAAGAGGATCAAAAATACATAGTACGGAAATACATATCTGCTCTGCGCTTCCCAGATGATACTGAACAGGAAGCCACCTACTATGCCAATCAACGGCAGCCACAATGCTGTCGGAATTTCTTTTTTTTGCCACCATCTTCCGCACAAAGCAATTCCAAGTACAAGTCCTGCCAAGTATACGATACTCTGGTAATAATTGGCCAGCTTCCATACTGTTTCATGTATGTTCCCATAGTACAGACTGGTAATCCCGGAGGACAGCGGTTCTCCATCCGTATCAAACGACTCTGTTGCCTTGAGGCTGGAAAACAGCGGTTCGATCCACTGATCTTCCAGTTTTCTCTTAAAGAAATCTCTGGCCATAGCCGGATTCTCCCGGAACTCCCGCAATCGTTCTCGAATATATTCCTTTCCTTCCTGTGCGGCAGGCTCCTGTTGAAAATCATGTTCTGCAAACGTGGTTTGCTGATAGCGATTGTACACCCCGGCCATGCCATCCGTCTCCTGTAATCCCATCGCAATCCAGAGAATGCTCGGAATGCCAATGTCACTGGGATATCCGGAACGGTATTCATACATTACATCTACCGCTTTCACCGTCAGTGCTGCCGTCAGAAGAATTGCAAACCCTGCCAGCAGATATTGTCCCTTCTTTTTCTTCAGGCAGACCAGAACTGCATAAATTCCCACTCCAATGAGTATGATCCATGTATTTTTCCGGGCAAGCACAGCAATCCCTGCCACACATGCCGCCAACGCAATATACCTCTTCTTCTCATAATGTTCATAAGCAGACACCGCCCAGAACATTACCATTCCAAAACTGATACTGAGCACGTCCCCGTAAATATACGGTAAATACAGCAAAAAAGGAATACAGCCCAACATCATAATACAATATACGATTCTAAATATGGCTCTGTCTGTATTCAGTTTCAGGAAACCGTATCCTGCCAGAATCGCCAGTACCCACCATATTACATGCAGGATTTTTGCCGGAGTATAATTGAAATTTCCAAACAGGGCAAACAGCATCTCGTATAATATCCCCAGTCCTTTTTGTTGTTGGTACATCCCCACATAACCTCCGGAGCACAACATAATGAAGTTGCCATCCCGGCAATATGCTGCAAATGCCGTGGCGCTGATCTGATCTCCTACCGGATAATAGGGATTGTTGAGAACGTAGATACTTCCCAGCAGAAACGCAGTAACACTGGTTGCCAACAATGTATAGATGCAGATTTTTTCCTGCTTTATCTGATTTTGAGCATTCAGCCATTTATCTCCCTCATAAACAAGGACAGATGTCAGCAGGAAAATAACAAAATGTTTCCAGGTACTGTCTTTTATCAGGAGATTTCTGATGCTGTAATCCACCGTTCCGTAATAAGAATACCGACAGGACCAGTAACTCAGGACCAAAAGAATGGGAATCAGACAGACAAGAAATATTCCCAACAGAATACGGTATATTTTTTCCATTAATGTTCCCTCATTTTTATCTTATAGTTCCACATAATTTCTGTCACCGACATATACTGCCAGCTTTTCATTCTCATATTCCAGTATCGGTGCTTCCCCTTCCGGAAATTGCTGTTCAAAGGCTTCACGCATTTCTGTCCGTACGACGTAAGCGGTCCGCATTTCCGTGGGCAGCGTCGGGGGATACCATTTCGTACTGGTGAGCCACCAGTATCCGGAAAGACTGGCCATGGTATAGGAATGTCCCATCGTCACCCGGCCGTCCGTGATCAGACAGATCCGTTCGGCATCCCAGAATTCTGCATATCCGTAGTCAATTCCCGCTTCTGTCAGATAATCCGCCACTTCCTGATATTCCTTCAGGTTATCCTGTGTGGTGGCCGCTTCACAGTAGGTGTATTTCAGATTCAGCACCGCGAACAGCGCTACGGCCGTTAAGATCAGACCAGCGAACACCGGCTGTCCTTCCGACATATGATCCACCATCACCGCTACCAGAACAGCTGCTGCGAACCATGCCATGAAAAAGTAATAATGGGCCGCCTCCGCGCTGGTGATCCCAATGATAAATGCTGTGACTCCCACAGAAGCAAGGAGAATTGTCAGTGCATCTTTTTGTCTATCTGTGCTCTCTGTATTTTTCCGGAACACATACCAGAGTCCATACCCCAACAGGATCAGGAACACCCAGACAAGAAGCTGCATCAGAGAGGCAAAGCTCCCTACCTTTGCATTTCCCATCAGTCCGAAGTTCTCCAACAGGGCTGCCGGAACCCCAAGAAGCAGTTTCTCTACTGCCTCTCCCGGCTGCAGCAGATAGACTGCATAATCTCCTCTGCCGCCGTACAGACAGGATACCAGAAAAGCAAGTACAAGACTTCCCACATAGGCTGTGGCAAGATAACGTCCACCGGGCAGCTTCTGCCGGAGATGTCCGGATTCCATGAATAAAGCGATCACTTCCACTACAAGCAGTGGCAGGATGATGACCTGCAGACATCTCTGTCCTCCACAGTTCAGCAAAACTGCGGCAACAAACAATACCAGCCACTCCAGAAAGGTCTTCCGGGTCATCTGCCGGTTTTCTTTTAATTTCAGGTAAAACAGGATATTGAAAAACAGAAAAATGCCATGAAACACATAATACTCTGCAAATAGGAATAAAAGCAGCGCTACAAAAGGAACCATCTGCCCCTCATTGCGAAAACCGTTGATTGGCAGCGCACACAATACCAGCAATGCCGTAATTGATGCCGGTCTGCTCAAAGATAATTTTCTCAGAAAAAAATAAAATGTCCCCAGCAAAATCGCACCCAATAGAACACAGGTAATCCCCGCCGCCGTCTGCATGCTGCCGGTGATACCGTAAAATACGGCTGCAACCGTAGGCATTCCAATGATCCGTCTCTCCGTGCTGGAGATCCAGTCGTTGGGTGTAATATCCTTCTCCACCCAGATCTCCCGGGCCAGCAAAGCCTCTGCGGCAATATCCGAATCCACATGTTGTGCATATTTACACAGATTCAGGTAGCAAAATACTCCCAGATATATCAGTAAAAGTGCACCTATTATCCATCCCAGCAGGGATATACTTTTTCGCTTGTTTCTCATGGATCCTTCTCCGTAGGCAACTATCTTTCGACAAAATTACATATTATTTTAATTATAACACTCTTCCCTGTTTCCTTCAAGGCAAAGAGGCTTGACAAAAACCGGGGAACAGGATACACTAAAAAGGCCGTACATGTCCGGTATCATGGGAATAGTGATGAAACTCGGTCTTACGCAATGGGAATCTACGAACCGTGTCAGGTTGGGAACAAAGCAGCACTAAGTAGAACCTTCCATGTGCCGTGAGGAAACTGGGTGGAGCTGTTATCCTGGTCCGGCATGTGCGGTTTTGATATTTAAAGTGTTCTGTGAATTCATGGATAAGTCAGTTAAGAGGTTATAGATTGTGTCAGGCGTTATGTCATCCCCTTTTTCGGTTTCCAACAGCATAGCATCCGTTTCCGGCGATCTGGCTCCCCAAGATGCCGCATGGTTCCGGAAAATCATGTCCGACTGCATCCTGTGTCCCAGGGCCTGTCATGCCGATCGCCTGGATGGTGGCGTGGGATATTGTGGCCAGACGGCAGATATCATGGCTGCCAGAGCCTCTCTGCATTATTGGGAGGAGCCCTGTATCTCCGGTACTTCCGGTTCCGGTACCGTCTTTTTCTCCGGATGCAACCTGCGCTGTGTCTTCTGCCAGAACCATAACATCGCTCTGGGGAAAGCCGGACGAGTCATCACTCCCGAACATCTGGTGAAAATCTTTCTACAATTACAGGAACATGGTGCTAACAATATCAATCTTGTTACCCCCACACATTTTCTTCCCCAGATCGTCATTGCCTTACAGCAGGCCAAAAATCAGGGACTGTCCATCCCCATTGTATACAATACCGGCAGTTACGAATCTCCGGAGGCTTTACGCCATCTGGATGGTCTGGTGGATATCTATCTGCCGGATCTGAAATATTTTTCTCCGGAGCTTTCCGCTGCGTATTCGCATGCCCCGGACTATTTTGAGATTGCCTGCGCTGCCATTGCGGAAATGTACCGGCAGGTCTTAGATCCGGTCATGGATCCCGACACCGGGCTGATGCAGCGGGGGATGATCGTACGCCATCTGCTCCTGCCGGGACAAGCGAAAGACTCCAAGAAGATCCTGCGGTATCTCCATGAGACCTACGGGGATCATATCTATATTAGCATTATGAATCAATATACACCTCTTCCGCAGGTGGCAGATATTGAAGCACTCAATCGCACAGTGACACCGGAGGAATATGACCGGGTCCTGCGCTTTGCGGAGCGAATCGGCATTGAACAGGGCTTCCGGCAAGAGGGAAGTTCCGCCTGTGAAAGCTTTATTCCGGAATTTGACGAGCGGGGACTGTGATTCTCTCACAGTTCCACTGCGATCAGATAATATCCGAAATCCCCTTCCCATGCCGGTTCTCTGGTTCCTTCAAAACTTTCAAAGCCAAACATTCTGGCTACCTGTTTTTCTCTTTCATAAAAATTACCCGGGACTCCTATGTAATATTTCACTTCCCCTGAGACTTCCTGACGCATTAATAATAAATGTCTGTAATTATAATAGCCATGCAACAAAAAACTGTTGTGGGTCATCTGATAGCAACGCTCCCGCAACACAACGAAATCCTCCGGACCCACGGAAAGAAATTCTCTGGCATCCCGGAAGGGATGGATGTGGGGGTAGATACTGCTTAATTGCTCCCATTTGGTGTCTTTCATGTGGAGAGTGTGTTCCGTGGCAGTTTTTTTCGAGCTCCGGGCTTCCGATCCACTGACCATTTTTTCGTTTACGACTACGGTTTCTGCCACTTTTTCGGTCTGTTCACGGGCTTGCCTGCCTTGCTCCTGCACCCGCTCCCGCTGCATCTCCCTATTTTGGGTTTCCTGCTGTTCTGTCTGTATCGGCCGCTTTGCCTGCTCCGGCTGGTTTCCACCTTGCCCCTGTCCTTCGATTTCCCCCACCGTAACTGGTGCAATCGCAGTCACAGGCGCAGGTACTTTCTTCGCACCAGCCGCTTCTGCAAACCGCCCTATGATCTCAAAATTACGTTCCAGGGGAATGCGTATCCCCAGTGTCGGCTCCCAATCCGCTTTTCTGGAAATTCTTTTTTCACAGGAAACGGTCCCCCGTTCTGCCGTCATTTCACATAACAGTTCTTCTCCGCTTTCCCGCTGCAGATACAGCGGCACCACATTGCCGGACACGAGCTCCTGTCCTCTCAGCTGCACCGTCAGAATCTCTTCCTTTTCCCAGCTTTCCAGCTTTGCATACCCGGCTCCCCGGATCCGTTGCCCGTTTTCCTGTAATTCCAAATAGCTGATCTGTTTCCGATATGACATAAAATCCCCCCGTATAAAGTTTCTATCTAACTTTATGCGAGGGGTTGTCCTTAATATTCCTGGCTGTCCAGATATTTCATATAATTTACGACCATCAACGCGATCTTGAAAGTCAGTGCATCATCAAAGCTCCGCAGATCCAGGCCGGTGCTCTTCTGAATCTTCTCAATACGATATACCAGCGTATTACGATGCACGAACAACTGTCTGGAAGTCTCCGACACATTCAGATTGTTTTCGAAGAACTTGTTCAGGGTGTTCAGGGTCTCTTCATCCAGATCCATAGGTACATTGTCACCGAAGATCTCCTCAATAAAGATCTTGCACAGATTCACCGGCAGCTGATAGATCAGACGTCCGATTCCCAACGTGCTGTAGGCGATCACCTTTTTCTCTACGTAGAAGATCTTGCCTACATCCAGTGCCATCTTGGCTTCCTTGTAGGACTTGGATACGTCCTTCAATTCCTGTACCACGGTGCCATATGCCACCTTCACATCCAGAAGAGCCTCCGCATTCATCATGGCTACAATAGTCTCGGCCAGTTCATGCAGTGTCTCAGGTGTGGTGGTGCTCTCAACAGATTTGATCAGGATCAGGCTGGACTCATCCACCGCTGTTACATAATCTCCCGCCTGCGGGGAAAACATGCCCTTCAGCACTTCAGATACAATGCCATCTTTCTCATCCTTGGTCTCAATGAGATATACGGCTCTGGGACAGCTGACTTCCACATGAAGTTTCTTCGCCCGATTGTAAATATCTACCAGCAACAGATTATCCAACAACAGGTTCTGAAAGAAATTATTCCGGTCAAACCGTTCCTTGTAGGCAATGACAAGATTCTGGATCTGACTGACAGCAATCTTACCCACCATATATACGTCATCCGTCATTCCCCGTGCCACCAGTACATATAAAAGATCCCCTTCGTCACGGATCTTCAGAAGGTGATGTACTCCGATCACCTGGCTATCCGCCGGAGAAGCCGCAAAGCCTGTGATCAGATCTGTGGTTATGTCATCCTTTTCCATGGTAGATGCCACTTCGGATCCGTTCAGATCATAGACTCCGAGGTCTACCTTAGTGATTGCTTTTAATTCATCAATGCTTGTCTGTATAATCTGGCCTGTAATCATATTGTCCACGCCTT
>ERZ826220.2422-NODE-2422-length-15966-cov-3.299038_pt1 | contig 15966 bp, 3 predicted proteins | sample MGYA00519927_ERZ826220 | MGnify/ENA primary metagenome ERZ826220 (study PRJEB31778, sample SAMEA3449225) | human gut metagenome | biome: human gut; feature: human-associated habitat; material: faeces | place: United Kingdom | collected 2010/2012 ...
CTACATTACATTTATATTTTTCAGCTTGTTGTTTATAATCCTCAATTTCATGTGCATTTGCAATGCTTCCATCATCTTTTCCGTATTTTCCAACCTCAACATTATCTGGAATACCTAAACTTTTTTTATTTGCTTCAAGATATTTTGAAAACTGATTTCCATTTATCATTAAATCTCCTAGATTTTTTTTGCCATTAACCAATATAGCAGCTAACTTTTGAAATACACCTAACTTACTTGTTTTTACATAATTCTTATCATTATAAATCTCAACTTTATCAGGGAAAATATCACATATATATCTTATCTTATAATAATATAGTCCTGTAGCAGTATTTGATTCACTTACACAAGTAGCATTACTTTCATGTATTGTGTTATTATATCCTGCTTGTATTGTTTTATTAATAATCTTTTTTGGATCTATAGAAAACGTCCCATGCTCTTTCATATATAGTGCTATAGCTTTTTCTCCATTATTGTTTTGTGTAGCATTAAAATCATCATCCAAATCATATTTTGCCATACTATAGCTAGATTTTAAAAATATAATTAAAATAACACTTAATAATATAAATATTATATTATATATCAATTTTTTCCCCACTTTTTTACCTCCTTTCTTTTTAAAATTATAAATAATGATATCACTAAAATTAATGTTATTATTATTAATATAGTTACAATAAATTCCATACCTGTACTAATAGAAATAATTACTTCAGCTTTACTCATATCATCCTCATCTTCCACTTTGTTGCCAGGTGTAGAATCACAATCATCTATTGATAAGTCATTGGTTGCTTTTCCAATTTCAGCTACATTTATAACAGTTCCTGTATTATTATTAGTCATCGTTTTAGTAAGAATAAGTTTTAGCTCTTTTTCCTGCCCCGCACTAATTTTCTCATTTGCCAAAGTAATATTATGTAATGCACCATCTGTAGAAATAAACCAGTCTTTATTCATTTCTGAGTTAAACTTTAAATCTTTAGGTATATAATCCACAATATCTCCAATATAACCATCAAGTTCTCCCTCATTTGTAATTTTAATTGAATATTCAATCAATACCAACGAATTAATCAATTTTTTTGAATTTATTTCAACTTTTGCAAGCTTTGTATCTTCATATGACTTTGTAGATGTTCCAGCACTATTTTCAACAATAACTTTACTTATATACTTATCCAACCTCAAATCAAATCTTTCATTTTGTATAAATCCCGCATTTATATTATCTATAGATGCCGAATTAATTTCAATTATATCTGTTAAAGCCACAATTGTTTTTACGCCATCTAAATTTATTTCTTTTTTTATAACATCTGAATTTACGCCGCTTTCCACATTTTCTCTATGATAAATTGTTGGTCTATAAATTTTGTTATCATATTTAAAGGCAATAAAATATTTTCCATTACTTACTTTATCAAATTTATAATTTCCATTTTCATTATTAATAGTATTTTTTTGTAATATTTTACCTGTATTAGCTTCAATTAAATAAACATCTATATTTTTTAATTCTTTATCATTTAAATCAAATATTCCATTTTTATCTAAATCAACCCATGTTCTTCCAGATATATAATTGTAGTTTTCTTTATCATCATTATTTTTCTGGTCATCACTATCATCTTGATCTTCTTGCTCATCTTGTCCCTCATCTATATTTTTATCTTGTATATCCAATGAATATTCAATAACATTTGATTTATTTGTATTTGCTTCTACATATATTTCTATGTTTTTTTCTGTACAGTTTTCTGTATTTACAGATGTACTTAATATAAAATTTTTAACTTCATCAGGATTAAATTCTCTGGAAATATCAAATTCTTTATTGTTATTTATCTCAATATTAGTATAACTTCCATCATCATTTTTTTCTTTTAATGAATCGATATAAACCCCATCTGGTAAAAAGTTACAAATATTAATGTATGTTTCAAGTATACCTTTATTTGAAACCTCTATATAAAAATCTATTTTATCACCATTTTTCAATTCTTCCTCATTATTTTTGTTTGCAGATATTTTACAATCAATTTGTGTTTCATCTTGATTAATTACCCTATTACTATAATTAGAATTATATTTTATATCTTTATGATTTAATAAATATGTATTACCATATATGCTAATTTCTTTATTTTTTTGATATATATCAAAACCTTGTAAATAAACCCAGAACATAATATTTTCTTCTTTATTAGGTTCTATTTCTTTTATTTTTAACTTTAACTGTTTTGTTTCATCATTAAATTCTAAAATTTCATAGTTTAAATTATCACGATTTAATTCTTTAATATTTGAAAAATCAACAGTTCCTATTTCACTTACATTTATCTCTATTATTATGTCTTTTTTTATTTCATTTGAAAGGTTTTTTATGCATATATCATATGGTAAATTTCCCTTGCTTTTTACATTTAATTTTTCAGATTCTTGATACTTAATAAGCATTTGGATATCGGCTTGCTCTATTTTGTTATCTAATAATTTTATCTCTTTTTTCTCAATACCATCAAACATTATTTCCAAATGTCCTTGCGTGTCATTACTTCCATTTTCTTCCTTTTTTACAGAAAATTCATATTCAAATACCGTAGATTCCCCATTATTTAATTTTTCAATCTTGTACTCTTTTTCCTTTACATCTGGACATTCTCTTAAATAATAGTTATAAGCTGGTTCATTTGTTGTACTTATTGCTTCTTGTTTTATTAGATCATACATCACTGAATTGGTATGTTTTGAAATGATTAACAAATTACTTAAATCATTACCAGAATTGTTTATAATAACTACATTATATTTTATATTTTCCCCTTCATATATTTCATCACCATCTTTTAAATATTTACCACCTGATTGTGCAGAAATTTGAACATAAACACCATTTGTAATTTCTATAGTTTCTTTTTCTGCATTTGTATTGCTCATTTTAATTAAGGAATTTTCTTCTGTTTCTAGACAAACTCCTGAATCTATCGTCATATTTTGTCCTAAATAATCATAATTCACTTTATAATCCATATAAAACTTTTCATTATAATTAATTTTATCTGAAATACTAAATTGGAAATAAAATTCAATCTTATCTCCGCTTTTTAATTCCGAATTTGGAATATCAATTTTATATAACCTTGCTTTTTCTTTACTTTCTTTCCATGTAGCATCTTTCTCATTTGCTTCTTCTGAATAAAAAACTTTTGCTCCCTCAAAATTTACAACTATATCATCTATTAAATTAGAATAAACTTCATTATTTTCTAGAATCGTCCCTATAATAGACACATTAGCAATTTCATATTCATAATTATTTATTATAGCCATACTTGCACTTGCCTTTTTTTCGTTTCCATTAACATCTAACTTACCAGTTGGAACATCCCCACCAAATGTTTCTAAAACATCTCCATTATCATTAAAATCAGAAATTTTGCTATATGCTAGAACCCCAGATTTAGAATTTAAATTTAGCTCTAGATTATTTTCATATTGGTTCTCATTTCCATTTTCATTTGTATAAATCATTTTCATATTTGCTTTTTTATTTGGAGTCAATTTATTTAAAGTCAAATCAGCAAATATTACAACTTGCATACCCTCATAAACATTGTTTCCAAAACTTGTTTGTTCTCCTGAAAAAGCAAGTTCAATTGTTTTTACCCCTTCTTCATTTGTTACAATTTTATTTTTTACTGTTTTTAAACCTTCATTATATAAAACCTTTGCAGATGTTATTTTTATATTTTCTATTTCTTTAGGAAGCTCAATATTAATTGTTGGATTTTTATATAAATCATATTCACTGCTATTTGTTACTAAAGTTGCTGTAATTTGTACTCCTTTATTTGTTTCTAATGTAGACAAGTTATTATTGCTTATTTCTAATTTTGCCACAGTTTTAGTATCTTTTAATAATGTATCTGTATTTATAATTTCTTCTTCATTATTACTAACAACTTTTATAGTGCCTGTTAATTTATTTAAAGTTTTTAAAGTTTGTTTATCATAACCACAATTTCCTTTTATAGCTTTTATAGCTTTTATTTTTAATACACCTTCTATAATTGGTTTTGTAGTTACAATTTTTATATTTTTTAATTGTAAATCAACTTGATTATTATTTGCATCAACCCTTTTTAAAACAATATCTCCATTTTCGTCTTCATTAGACTCTATATTAGCACTTGTAATTTCTGTGTCATTTTCATCTAATATTCTCAATTTTCCGTCATTTCCAAGAATTGTTTGTAAATTATTTTTATTAATTTTTATTTCTTTAAAATATGTACCATTATTTGCAGAAAATATATTTTGATCTTGTGCTTCAAATTTATCATCTTCAAGCCTTAATTCTATTTTTTCTAAACTGTTTGCTTCTGAAATTTGAACATTATAATTTTGGTTATATATTGTTTCATTTTGTGTATTAGCATACATGTACCCTTTATATACACTTTCAGTTGAAGAAACCTTGGCACTTAATATTTGTCCCTTTTTTTCAAGTGCTATGTTTTGCACATCATTTTTTGTAATTTCTTCATTTTTTGTATAAATATTTGTAATAACTGTTGTATTTAAATCAATATTTTTTATTTCTAATTGACCCTCATATATTGCAATTACATTATATATATCTTTTCCATCATTCCAAATTATTTTGTCATTATTGTTTTTAGTCTCTATTATCACATTCCCATTTTTGTTGTCATATTCTATATTTTCTAGTTTTACTCCATTTTTTAATACCTTTATTTCACTTGGGTATTTTTCATTAATTAAAGGTAAAGTAGTAGTTATTTTTTCATTTGATTTTGGTAAAACATTATCATTTACGCTAGTTTCAATTGTTTGTTCTAGTAATAACTTATTATCACTTAAGTTTATATATTTGTCTATTGATGTCTTTAATCCTAAATCCACATCTTCTGTCCACATATTTTTTATACTTATTTCATGTTTTACTTCACTCTCTTTTGAATTTGAATTTATATACTTACCTGATAACTCAAATCTAACTTTTCTTTCAAAATAATCACTTTCAACTACATCTTGTTTTTTTAGGCTTATTGGAATTTCAATTTCTACATTGTTTCCATATTGAATTGAATTTAAAACTATTTCATTATCTTGTTTATTTATCTCTTTTACAAAATTGTTTTTGATGCTTCCTATTTCAAAATTTGGATTATCTATCTTTATTTTCCCATCATTTAATATACCTGAATCTTTTACATTTATGTTTAGATACAAGTTTTCTCCATTTTTTATATTATTTAATTTTGTGTGGACTTTATTTTGCCCATCTTTAAAATATACATCAAAATAAGTTTGTTCATTTACTTTAGTAATTTGTTCCTCTAAGCTATCTAATGCATAACTAATAACATTTCCTAATATAACAAAATATGAAAAAGTTAATGCAAAAATAGTTAATATTGTAAGTATTGTTTTTCCTACTCTTCCTTTCATCTTTACCTCCCAAGTTTATACATTTTACCTTAATTATATATTAATATCTTTTAGTTCTTAATTCAATATAGCCTTATTTCCATATTATTAATTATTACATAAATTGTCTTATATCCCTTTACGGAAGCACATTTAGAGGCTTTGTTTTCTTATAATTTAAAATTTTAATTACAATTTTGTTACATCTAGTCGTTTTTTGTAAATTTGTATGCTTTTTAATTATAAATTCATTAGTTTGATTATTTATTTTTCCTTTATTCCCTATGTTTATATTATTTTAAAACAAAAAAAAGCATAGTTTATTTTCTAAACTATACTCTTTTTATTTTATTTAAGAACTTTTTTCTTTATAAATACTATTCCTGTACCTATAATTATTGCTGCTGATATTGAAATAATTAATATCATTATAAAGTCTTTATTTTCTCCAGTAGGTGGTGTAACTGATACCCATTCTGCCTTGTGATATAAGTTTGATGCTTCTACACTTATATTTCTTCCTGGAATTTTTTCATAACTTCCATTTTTATTTTTAACTATATCAACATCTGTTATTTCTGTTTCGTTATCTAATCTAATTTCGTCTGAGTTGCTTAGTAGGCTTGTAGAATATAAATTATATTCTAGTGGAGCATCTTTTGGTGATAATTCTTTACCTTCAATTTCAAGTACTTGTCTATCATTTAGCTTTAAAGCTCTTATTTTAGTTAATATACTTGTTGTTTCAACTTCTTCTGTCATATCTACTTCTTCAAGCCATTGCTCAAACAATTTCTTCATAGTCTCACTTGAAACTTTTTCAAGTCCTTTTACAATAACTGTTCCATCTTCTTTTGTTTCAGATGTAATAGATGACATAAAGTATTGTTCCATAAGTGTAGGTATTTCAGATTTTTCAACTTCACTTGTAGTTTTATAAGTCCACTTTGTACTTTGTGTATTACTATTTGTTACGTCTTCATCTATTTTCATATCATTATCTAAATAATCATATATATTAGTTGGTTTTATTTTTATTATGCCTTCATCATTAGCTGGTATTTCACCATATTTGTAAAAGTTTTCATCTGCATAATCAACTTCACCATTATTTGCTACTGTTATTTTATAACCAATTTGTGCTGTTGAACCTTGTATTATTTCATTGTCTATTTCTGCTCTAATATAGCCATAGCTTGGTCCTCCTGTAACTCCTGTTACTTGACCTTCTAATTTTCCTTCACTATTTACTTTTGCATCTACTAAAACTCTTCCACTTGCATCTGTAATTTTTACTGTATCAACAGTTTTGGTTATATCAAGTGATTGTTTTGCTCTTTCTATAATACCAAAGTCTAAATATTTAGCATCTTGTCTTACAAATTTATCACCATCTGAAGTTGTTGTTATATTTGGTTCTACTGAAGAATCTTTATCAATTCCAACTCCAAATATAGGTGTTGTAGAAGTCATTTGTTTAATTTCTTGTGCAGCATCTATTGCTTCTCTTGTTTGGTAGTCATCTGTTGCATCTGAATATCTTGGGCTTTCTGTTTTATACCAATCTAACTTGCTAAATCTTTGTTTGTCTAAAACTACAGTTCCTTTATATTCTTTTACATCATAGCCTTGATCTTTACCCCATGTATATTCAATTTTATAATATGATGGTGTATATCCAGTTATTTCAAAGTAACCTTGGTCATTTGTTGTTGCTTCATATGTTTTTCCACCTTGTGTTTTATTTCCATCTTTGTCAACTTCTGTCATAACAACTTTAATACCACTTATTCCTTGTTCACCTTCATCATACATACCATTTCCTTGTCTTACATTTCCTTTTCCAAATTCTTTGGCATTATCTATAAATACTGTTCCTGATAATGTTCTATCATCTTCTGGGTGTAATACAAATGATGGAGCTTTGTCTGTGTCATCTTCATATGTGTTTTCTTCTCCTATTTTGCTGTTATTTGGTATTGAGTCTTTATCTATTGCAGCATATGGTTTTCCATTTTGTAGTGTAGAATATGATGTTATTTCTGCTACATTATCTAATGGTGCATTTGATTGTTCTCCATTAAGAATTTCTGCAATTTGTGCTTTTGATAAATCAAATTTTACATATATTGTTTTATGATTTTCTCCAGTTCCTGCAATTTCCCCAAGTTTTGTTGTATCAATTGTTATTTTGTTGTATTTACTATTTACATTTTCTACATTAGATACACTTAGCTCTCCTGTTACTTCTCCCGTTGTCTCATCTATTGCAGTTCCAACTTTTATTCCTGTTTTTTCATATTTAGCATCAAAATAATCTACAATTTGGTTAACTTTTACTGTTCTATCAGTATTAGCATTTTCATTTCTTATATCCATAGCATATGTTACAGATACTTTTAGTTCTTTACTTTTTTCATCATTTACATAGTTTATGTCTGATTTATAAATTGGTCCTGTATATGTTCCAGTACGTTCTTTCTTCCATTGCATTGCAACATTAAAGTCACTTTCTTGTCTTGGTTCATTTACATAGTTAAAATATTTTCCATATTCGTATATATGATTATATCCATTTATAGATAATTTTGCACTATAAACATCTTTTACTAAGCTTAAATCTGTTTGTCCTCTTTCATATAATCCTAAATTAATATTTTCTATTTCTGTTACCAATTTATTTTGATTTGCTAATTGTTTTTGTAATTTTTCATATTGTGCTTTAATACTATAATTTGCAGATATTGTTGTTGCATCTATTGTAAAGTCACCCATATTTGAAATTTCAACAACATTTTCTTGTTTGTTATTTTCACCTTTTTTAGTTATGCTACTTATGGTTCTTGCATTTGTAAGTGTTACATTTGAAACTCCATTTTCTGTTTTTGAGTTGTATTTTAATTCATGTCCATTAATTATTTGTCCTTCTCCTGTTATTGTAGCGAACATTTCGTTAAAATCATTTCTTGCTTTTTCTGTTTCAGATGCTTTAGAACCTGCATCTTCATTTATTTTTGGTATTACACATTGATATGTTAATCCATCATATGTAAATTCAACATAATAGTTATCTTGTTTTATTTCATTTAAGTCAATTTTTTCAAATCTATAATATCCATTTTTTCCATTTAATTCTTTTGTTACAGTTTTGCATTCATTTCCATTACCATCTTTTACAATATTTCCTTGTTTATCTTTTAATACTACTGTAACTCCATTCATTTTATAATCTGGATCATCATATATTCCATTTGCTTGTTGTTCTGTTTTATTATCATAATTTCCTGTAATATCTTGCCATACATATCCTGAAAGTGCAATATATGCTTGTTTGTTTTTAGCAGTTACTGTAACTACTCCTGTACTATTTGCTTTTACTTCATAGTCTTCTTCTATTATATTTCCTGTAACATCACTACCATTAAATCTAAATGTTCCTAGTTTATATATATCACTATATGGTCCAAGGTCTGTTTCTACTATCATATATTTTCCAAGCAATACTTTGTTTAATTTTATTAATCCATTAGAGTCTGTTACAAGCAGTGTTGCTTTGTCAAAATCTACATAGTCTGTAACTTTATTACTACTATCTACTTTTAACCATCCTTGTTTTGCTTTGTTGTATATTTTAAATCCAATTCCTTGTAAGTTTTGTCCTGTAGTTTCATCAACTTTCTTTATTTGTAAGTCAACAAAAGCTTTTTTATTTGTAGCAGTTAATTCAACTTCTGAACTTGATTTTATTTCCTGTTCTTTAATTTTCTTAGCTACTCTTGTATATTTTGTCCCATCTTTTTTAGTTAATGTTATTGTATCTGTTAATTGATATGTATCTTGCAATAATTGTGGTATACTAGTTTCATATATAGCGTATTTTCCTAATGGTAATTTATTTATTTCTTGTGTATAACCATTTTTTCCTGTTTTAAATTCTGTTGCATTATCAAAATTTACAAAAGTCATATTTTTGTTTTCAACTTTTACCCAATTTTGTTTTGATTGGCTGTATACCTTAAATCCTATTCCTTCTAATGCTTTTGTTTTATCATCATTATCAACTTTTTTAATTTTTAATTTTCCATATTTTACTGTTGGAAGATCTACTTCTAAAGATTTATTTGCATCTTCCCCTTTATATACAATAAAGTTTTGTCCATAAGAGGCATAACATAATACTATTCTTGCTTTACTCATTTGGACTTTATTTGTATATAACTTAATGCTTGATATTCCACTTAATTCTTCATCACTTACTAGCCAAAATTTTGCATCAGATATTTCTGAAATATCTTTTGTCTTACCATCTAATGAAGTTGCAATATTCTTAATTGTAATTGTTTTTGAATCAGTTTTTATCTCTGCTTTTTCTATTTTACAAGACGCTTTTGAAACCTTATATGGTCCAATGTATGTCTTTCCATTTTTTGTTTCCACACTAACACTTGATTTTTCTTGTTCACTCATATTTAACTCAAAATTTAATTTCTGAACATTTTGTGCTTCTTTTTTTGCCGCTTCAATGACCTTTTCTACATTTGGAAGAGATTCAGATAATTGCATATTTCCTGTAAACATTCCCTTGTCAATTCCAAGTAATTCCATTTTTGCTTTATCATGTATAAATGGATAAATCATTGCATATTTATTTAATCCATAACCTGAACCATAAATGCTAACTCCTTGCTCATTATTTTTTGATGCATTTTTTGCAAGACTTGCAAGATATAATATAGGTTCTACATTTTTATTGTCAAAACTATATGCTACTCCATCTTTATGACTATTACTATATACTACTATATCTCCTTTTTTTGTTGCATCATTATTTGCAATATCAATTATATTTACAATTTTATATGAACCTCTATTACCATAATTATGCGCTATACAATATTCATTTGGATTATTATAATTTCCTGGACCCATATATTTATTTATCATACTTCCAGCATTAAATTTCCAAAAATCAGAAGATGTTTTTGCTAAGTTTGCTAAGTCATCTGTACTTGTATAATCCGTAACCTTTGTAGCATATACATTAATCGTTAAACTTGCTAAAATTATCAATACTAATGATATAATAATATTTTTAAGTTTCACATTTTTACTACTAGTTTTCATGATTTGCCTCCTTTCTTTTTATTGTATATATTACTGTTCCTCCTACAGCTAAAATTATAATTACAACTATAGTTCCTATTGTAAATGCAAGACCTGTTCTAATAGAAATAATTACTTCTGCCGTGCTCATATCATCTTCTCCTTGCACTTTATTTCCTGGGGTTGAATCTTTATCTGGTATAGATAATTCATTACTTGCTTTTGCAATTTCTGCTGTATTTACAGTAGTTCCTGTATTATTTTCTGTCATAGTTTTTGTTAATGTTAAAGTTAATATTTTTGTTTCTCCTACATCTATTACGTCATTTGTTAATGATGTATTGTGTAGATTTCCATCTGTTGAAATATACCAATCTTTATTAATTTCAGAACTAAATTTTAAGTCTGTTGGTATATAATCTACTATTTCATTTGCATATCCTGGAAGTTCTCCTTCATTTGTAATTCTAATTTCATATTCAATTAATACTGTTGAACCAGCTAATTGTTTTGAATCTATTTCTAATTTTGCTAATTGTTCTTTGTTGTATTCTTTAACTGTTGTTCCTGCTTTATTTTGTACTGTTATTCTACTAACATATTTATTTAAGTTCAAGTCAAACACTTCATTTTCGATAAATCCTGCATCAATATTTTCAAGTTCCTTATCTGTTAATTCTAATGTATCTGTTACTGCATATTTTTTAGTATCATTATTTATACTTACTTTACTTGTAATAACGTCTGAATTTGTACTTTCTGTTGCTTTATTTGCATGATATTCTGTATTTCTATATTTAACATTGTCATATTCAAATACAATCATATATTTTCCAGAATCTATATTTTCAAATTTGTATACTCCATTTTCATCAGTTACAACTTCTAATTTGTTTCCATTTTTATCTGTTAAATATTTTCCTGTTTCAACATTAGCTATCATTACTTTTATTCCAGAAATAAATTCTTCTGAACTTTCTCTTATACCATTTTTATTTGTATCTTTCCATACGCAACCTGAGATTGCATTTTTATATGTTACATTCCCATTTGAACCATCATTTTTATTTTCGTCACCATTTCCATTATCTTCATCTTTTTTATTATCATCTATCTTCTCACCATCATTTATCTCATCTCTTGATTCATCATTATAATCAGATAATTTATAAGTAATTTCATTTGATTCATATTCTTTTTGATCAGCTTCAATTTTTACACTATTTGCAAATGAATCTGATCCAGCTTTTGTTGTGTCAATACTTGTATCTACATATAATTTAACTTCTTCATTTGGCTTAATATCTATTAATGTTTTTAAAATTTGATTATTCTCAATATTTTCAATATTTTCTGTACTACCTTGTTTTTCAATATATGCTTTATTTATTGTTAATACATTTGGTAATTTATCTTCAATTGTTAATATGTTTATATTTGAATTTGCATTATTTTTTATTGTTGTAATATATATAAGATTATCACCGTTTTTTACATAATCATTTTTTATGCTTCCTTCTTGTAATACTTCTAAGTTAGATACAATGTCATTTTTCAAACTAATCTCAACTTCATTTGAAAAATAAGTTGCCCCATCTACTGTTGCATAACCTTGTAAATTAACATTTTCGTCCTTATCGCTATTTGCCATTAAAATTATAGATATATCTATTTTATCACCTTTATTTAATTGTTTAACTTTTAGTTTTACAAATTCATCTGTTTTATCTATAACTTCATACTTTTCACTTTCTTCTATATTATATACAGACATTAATTTACTTGTATTCAATGTTACATATATATCTTTATAATCTTTATCAGAAATATTTTTAACAGTTATTTTATTAGCAGCTAAATTTCCTTTTATAATTGAATTATCAGTTGAAATATTATTTGTTATAGTAAGTTTTAGTCCCGCATCCTTAACATCATTATTTAATTCAATATTTCCTTGTTTTAATTCATCAGCTAAAATTTTTATGTTTCCTTTTACATTAGTTACGTTTTCTTTTACTCTTATTTGGTAATTAACTGTCTTTGTTTCTGAATTTTTGACTGTTCCAAGTTCAATTTCTTTATTTGATTTTCCCTCTTTTTCTACAATGTATATAAATTTTTTCATTTGTTCTGTATTAAATGTATCTGGTTCTTCATAAACTTCTTCATCAAATACATTTGCATTTTCGTGATCTGCTTCTATTTTTAAGTTATTTAAATCTTTTCCTGTATTATTTGTTAAAGTTATAATATATTTGACTGTTTGACCTTCATATACAGCTTCATTATTATTTAATTCTTTTCCTGCTGATATTGCAACAATTTTTACATTAAGTCCTTCAATATTTTGGTTAGTTCCATTAGCATCTTTTTCAATATCTTCTGAAGATTTTAGTTCTGTATATACTAAATTTGCAGCTTTTTTTGTTTGTGTTTGTCCTTCATAATCATAATTCATTTCTAATTTTGTATATGCTGTTTGGTTATATGAAAGATTTGCTGGCATTTCAATATCATATGAAATATCAACTTTTTCTCCAACATCTAGTTTGTTATCTTGTAAAACTATTTTAAATGATTTTGCATTATTTATATCTTCTGTCCAAGATTCTGAATCTGCTTTTGCATTTTCATCTTCAGAATATAATATTTTAGCATCTTTTCCACTTACTTTTATTGCACTTTTTAAGTTTGCATCAAATGTATTTGTTAATGATGTTTCAAATATTTTTTCATTTGCATCTTTAACTGGTAGTTTACCAATTATAGAAACATTTTCTACAGAGGTATCATAATTATTTACCATTACCATATTTGAATGTAATAATTTTTCTTTATTATTTACAGATAAATTTTGTGTTAAAACTTCATCATTTAACGTTTTCTTTCCAGCTACTTGTTTTCCATCTTCTTCAACTATTAATGTATTACGTAATATTATACCTTCTCTTGATACTATATTTACGTCTATATCAGTAGAATACTCTTTTTGTGCACCGTTTTCGTTTGTATATATCATTTTTATTTTTGATGCTTTAGATGTACTTAATTCATCTAAAGTAATATTTGTATTTATTGTTACTTTAATTCCTTCTGCTACTTTATTGTCATAGTTAATTTGTTCACCTTTAAGTTTTACATATATTGTTTTATTTCCATTTTCAGATATTATTTCTTTGTAACTTTCAACTTCTATTTCATTTCCAGCATATAAAGCAGATACTGAAGAAATATCTAATTTTGAAACTTCTTGTGGAAGTTCTATTTTTATTGTTGGTTCTTTATAAAGGTCTGTATCCATTGTTCCTGTTTTTAATGTTGCTATAAATTCAATCTTATTGCTGCTTACTGCAGATATAATATTTCCTTTATTTTCATTGTTCATGCTTAAATATGCTTCTGTTTTTGTATCTTTAATTTCTTTTTTAGTTGTAGCTTCTGATGAATTTGTTTCATCTGTATATACTTTTATTTTTGTCTCAATTGAATCTATTTGTTCTATTTCCTCTCTTGAATATCCAGCATTACCTTTTATTGCCTTATTAGCACTTATTTTTAATGTTCCTTCTTGTTGTGGTTTAGTTGTTGTTATTTTTAAACCATTTGTATCTAATGCTTGTACGATATTTCCTTCTTCATCTATAGTATTGTTATTATCAATTGTGTAAGTATTGCCTTTTACATCCTCTATTGTTATTTTTCCTTCTGTTCCTAATATTTCTTTCATATTTTCTTTGTTTATTTTAATTTGTTTATATACTGTACTTTTATTTGTAGATTTTTCCTCTCCACTTTGAGTTTTAAAATTATCTTCTACAAATTCCAAATTTATACTATCTGCATCATCTTTATCTGAAATTTCTATTTCGTAATTTTCATTATACAATGTTTCTTCTGTTCCTGAGTACATATAACCTTTATATACGTCTTCTGAACCTGAAGCTGCATTTACACTTACAATATTTCCTTTTTGTTTTGCTGTTCCTTCATAACTTGCTGATGGTTTTCCTTTAAATATTTTTTCATCATGTCCAAAAACTTTTGTATTTATTTCTATTTCTGGTTTTATACTTATATTTTCTGGAATTTCTTGTTCATATATAAATATTAAAGTATATTCATCTTTTCCATTATTCCATGTTATTTTATTATTTTTTACAAAATTTACAGTAAACTCTAAACTTCCTTGTGTTGCATTATATTTATTTAAAATTAGTTCATCACTTAATTTTGTACCATTTTCTAAAACATATACTTTTGATGGCATTTTTCCATCTATTTGAGATGCCTTTACTTTAATTGTTTCTTCTGTTTTTGGCAATACATTATTTTCTACTTCTGATACTACTTTTTCTTGAACTAATATTTTATTTTTATCTTTATTTATAATAATTTTTTCTATACTTGGTGCTGGATAATTTGTTACAACTGATTCATTCCAAGTAAGTTTTGTATTTACTACCCCATTTATATTTTCTTCAGAGGAATTCTTATATGTTCCAAAAAGAGCAATTTCATTTTCCATGCTAAAATAATCAGTAGCAATTTCTCCTGATTTTTCAAATTTTATAGGTAACTCTATTTCGATACTATTTCCATATGTTATTTTGTTTAACTCAATTTCATTTGTATCATCATTTATGTATTTTACATATGAGTTTTTTACCTCATCTTTTAATATTTTAAAATTAGCATTATTTATTTTAATTTTAGCATTTTCAAGTACTCCAGTTTTCATATCTATGCTTACATATAGCTTATCTCCTGAAGTAATGCTTGCTGTTTTATCATAAGTTTTTTTGTCTTCGCTTTTAAAATAAGCATCAAATGTTATTCCTGTATTTTTAATTTCAGTAGCTCTTGTACTTATTGCATATACAGCATCTGTTGCAACTAAAATAAAGTTTGCAGCTGTCATACAAAATACTAAAACCATTGCAATAAATTTTTGTAATATTTTCCCTTTCATATAAATTTCCTCCTTAAAAAATTATTACTTATATAATATAATTAAAATATTTAAAGTCAATATGCTTTAATTTTTACTTCTTTTTAGCTAAATACATAGCTATACGGAAAGTTTTGGTTTGTTTTTTTTACAATTATTTGACTTTTTAATTACATTTTTGTTACACAAAATAATTGACATACTTTGGCATATTACCCCTAACTTATATTATACAGTTTTTTTATCTCCTCTTTTCCCAGCAAACGAACCGGCAAATTGTGCTTCTTTCGTATCACATATTCTTTTTCAATTAATTCTATATCCTTTGGAATACTAGCATAAAAAAGACTTGGTCGTTTTTCAAAATCAGCATCTACTCCTGTTTCCTTTAATACCTTTTCAATATCAGCAATTGATGCCAAAGATGCGCGATATGCAGAAACAGCATT
>ERZ826220.2431-NODE-2431-length-15931-cov-4.342341_pt1 | contig 15931 bp, 20 predicted proteins | sample MGYA00519927_ERZ826220 | MGnify/ENA primary metagenome ERZ826220 (study PRJEB31778, sample SAMEA3449225) | human gut metagenome | biome: human gut; feature: human-associated habitat; material: faeces | place: United Kingdom | collected 2010/2012 ...
TCAGATAATATATCAAATGATTTGCGAAAAAGAGGAATGAAATTTGTAGGAAGTACAATTATATATTCTTTTTTGCAAGCTGTTGGAATTATTTACTCACATGATAAGGAATGTTTTTTATACAAAGAATAAAATAAAAAGCCCCCGCTACTGTAATGTTACTCATAGTGTACACTGTAGTAGCGGGGGTGTTGCAAGAAATCTTAATTAAGAATTATGACAAACCATGCCGTGTTCCATGGTGTCAGAGCAATACTGGTCAATCATGGACCAGATGATGGTGTAGGGTCTCATAAGCTTGATAATCCTCCGGTCAGAAGGAGCCGCACCAGAGAGCTTGTACTCGATGATGGGGATGTCCTGAGTCTCGTTGAAGTCAGAGTTTATTTTAAAGTACTCTGCCTTCGGGATGATGTTTACAAGGGCTTTCGCGTTTTCGTTACAGGTAGGATACCAGGAAATTAACTTGTTCATCTTATCGAGAAAGACTGCACGGTTGATACTACCTTGATATGTAATTCCTTTCTCAGAATAGAAAAGTATGATGTCTTTTTCTTGCATTAATTATGACCTCCAATAATTTATTAAAAAAATCAAAGGCTAATTATGTACCTTTGATTCTTTTTCAAAGGCTTCAGACTTTGGAAAAAATATTATAACACAAGTTTATAAAATATACTAGTGTTTGTGAAAAAAATATGCTAAAATGAAGATGCTATTAGGAGGAAGGATTAATGGATGAACTTAAGAAAAAATATTTTGAAATCTTAGAGCCAGATTTTCCAGAATGGCTGAATGAATATATAAATACTGAGCAGGTGCAAAGACTTAAATATGTAAGTGTGACATGTGGTAAGAAATATACTAAATTATTTGATCTTAAATATGACTTTTCTACTCTGGATCATTCTATTTCAGTTGCCTTAATTATATGGCATTTTACGAAAGACAGAAAGCAAACATTATCAGGACTTTTTCACGATATATCTACACCTGTATTTAAACACTGTGTTGATTTTTTGAATGGTGATTATATGACTCAAGAATCGACAGAGTCATTAACAAAATCTATAATTGCTAATTCGCATGATATTATGAAATTGTTAAAAAGAGACGGAATTGATATAGATGAGGTTTGTGATTATCATATATATCCGATTGCTGATAATGATACTCCACAGTTATCTGCTGATAGATTGGAATACTCTATGTCAAACGATTTATTTGTGTTTGGCAAATCTAATATAGAAGATGTGCGAAAAATTTATGATGATATAGTTGTTGGAAAAAATGAAAGTGGAATAGTAGAGCTTGAATTTAAAAGCATTGAAATAGCAATTAATTTTGTAAAGATGACTAGTAGATTGTCAGTTTGTTATAGAGATGATGAAACGCGATATTCGATGCAATTTATAGCAGATATTATTAAAAAATTAAATGAAGATAATATGGTATCTAAAAAAGATTTGTATTATATGAAAGAAGCGGAAATTATTAAAATTATAGAAGACTCAAAATATGGGGAAATTTTTGAAATATGGAAAAATGCAACTCAGATATTAACTTCTAGTGATGAACCTAAAGATGTATATTATGTTCATCATGGTGCAAAGATAAGGTATATAGATCCATTGGTGCGTGGAAAGCGAACTTCAGAAATTTCTGATATAGCACAAAATTTAATAAATGATAATTTGAAGTATGATATGTCAAAATATGTTTATATAAAGGATATAATTTGATTAAATTTGAATAGTGAGGAAAATTATGAGTGATATAAAATTCAATAGTTTAATTCCAGAACTAAGTGTATCTGATATAGAAAAAACGAAAGAGTTTTATTTGAGTCTAGGATTTGAAATACAATATGAAAGAGCTGAAAATAAATTTTGTTTTTTGCAATTAGAGAACAATCAGATAATGGTAGAACAAGAAAATGATAATTGGAATGTCGGAAGATTAGAATATCCTTATGGTAGGGGAATTAATTTAAGCATGACTGTATCTAATCCTGAGAAGATGTATGAAAGATTAAAGAAGAAAAATATATCATTTTTTAAAGAATTAGAAATACATGAATATCGAGTAAATGACCATATTTCAAAAGATGTAGAGTTTCTTATACAAGATCCGGATGGGTATTTGTTAAGATTTAATAGTTAGAGTAAAAAAATAGAGAAAAATTGTCTTTGATTTTAAAGGAATAGAGCAAGAACCAATTCAAAATGATAGCGAAAAGAAGCAAGTAGTTCAAAAACTTAGTACTGAAGAGATGTTTGAATATATAAATAGTGTTATGGAAAATAAAGCAAATTTTGACATTAACGAGTAATTGTGGTAAAATGAATCTGTAACTAGTTTGATGGAAATCTCATATTACAAGTGTAAGGAGGAATATATTTATCCTTTATATCATATAACGCAACATGTTTTTTACATTGAAAGGAGCCGATTATGGCACATGGTGGTCATTCTGGTGGATCGCATTATAGTGGACATTACCATCATTATAGCTATTATGGTGGATATTGGAGTGGCAATGAAGGTCCGCTGGAAACAGTGGTTATATTGGTTATATGTGGACTACTGCTTGCAACATTAGTATATATACGAACGACTGCTAATAACAGCAAGTATATAATTGGCGGTAAAGAACCTCTGAAAGGAGAGTTCGAAGTAGTACAATATATACATGACGATGGAACTTTTGAAAATGTGGAGAACCTTCAGGAGGGATTAGAATATTTAAAGGAGAAGACTAATGTCCAGTTGGTTATAGAAACTACATCTGATGAATGGATGTCTAATGGCAAAGCGGTGGATGAGTATTATAAGCTGTTTGATGATGAAGCTCATGTTTTACTGATTGTGCCACCTAAAGGGTCAAGAGATGACTTTTACTATGCGATTGGAGATGATGCTGATTCTGTAATTGGCAACAAAGAAATCGATTATCTAATAGAGGAAGTAAAGAACTCTCGGAATGGAATGTACTGGGGAGAGATTCTGCATGATTTTGCGGATGAACTTTTAAAGCCTCTGTAAAGCAAAAACAGCAATATTTGCACTAGATGCAGGTATTGCTGTTTTTTTGACATTCATATAATTGTGTATAAATTTAATACAATTGGCAATTAATATATAAGTATTACATCAAATATAATTATTAGTCTATTTTTCATACATACAAATAAAATTGTGTATTGCATGTAATAATATAGAACAATATAATTTAATAAATAAAAATAAGGAGGTATAATATTATGTATTATGGAGCTGGAACGTATGAAGCATTTGCTAGACCAGAAAAACCGGAAGGTGTTGATAAAAAGTCTGCATATATAATTGGAACAGGATTAGCAGGATTATCTGCAGCTTTTTATCTAGTAAGAGATGGACAAATGAAAGGAGAGCATATTCATTTATTAGAAAAGCTTGAATTAGCAGGTGGTTCATGTGATGGAAGAAAAGATGTTACTAAAGGTTTTTATATGCGTGGTGGACGTGAGATGGATAACCATTTTGAATGTATGTGGGACATGTTCAGAAGTGTTCCTTCACTAGAAACACCTGAGGTATCTGTACTTGATGAATATTATTGGCTAAATAAACATGATCCTAATTATTCACTATGTAGGGCAACAATAAATTGTGGAGAAGATGCTCATACTGATAAATTATTTAAACTTGATAAAAAATCAGCTATGGCTTTATCTAAATTATTTATTACTCCAGAGAAAGAATTGGAGAATAAAAAGATTTCAGAAGTATTGCCTGATTCATTCTGGGAAACTAATTTCTGGTTATATTGGCAGACAATGTTTGCATTTCAGAGATGGTCATCTGCACTTGAAATGAAGAGATATTTATGCAGATATGTTCATCACATAGACGGATTACCTGATTTCTCAGCATTAAGATTTACAAAATATAATCAATACGAATCAATGATTTTACCGCTTACAAAATACTTAGAAAGCCATGGTGTAAAAATAGAATATGGAGTAGATGTAAAGAACGTTATATTTGAGTCTAAACAAAATAAAAAAGTAGCAACTCAGATTGTGTATGAAAACAATGGAGAAGAAAAAACTATTGATTTAATAGAAGATGATTTAGTATTTATTACAAATGGATGTTGTACAGATACATCTTGTTATGGTGATCAAGACCATGCACCTGATTTATCAAAGATAAAGAATGGTGAAGGTGAATCATGGGATTTATGGAAAAATATTGCTGCACAAGCTACAAATGGCGAATTTGGAAATCCAGATAAGTTCTGTGGAAATGTTGATGAAACTAACTGGATGAGTGCTACTGTTGAAGTTAGTGATGAAAATATAATCAATCATATCATAGATATATGCAAGAGAGATCCTAGAAAGGGAAAAGTTACTACTGGTGGAATTGTAACAGTAAAAGACAGTACAGATAATTGGTATTTGTCATGGACAATTAATAGACAACCTCAATTTAAATCTCAAAAGAAAAACAGTGTATTAGTATGGGTATATGCTTTAAATACAAATAAGCCAGGTAATTTCATAAATAAACCAATAAAATTATGTACGGGTAAGGAAGTATGCGAAGAATGGTTATACCATATTGGAATTCCAAACAATGAAATTGAGGAATGCGCGGAAAAATGTAACACAACAACATGCTATATGCCATATATTAATGCCTTTTTCCAACCAAGAGAAGAGAAAGATAGACCTCTTGTAGTACCAAAGGAATCAATTAACTTTGCATTTATTGGACAGTTCGCAGAAACTCCAAGAGATACAATATTTACTACAGAATATTCTATTCGTACAGGAATGGAAGCGGTATATACTCTTTTAAATATAGATAGAGCTGTACCAGAAGTTTGGGGTAGTAAGTATGATGTTAGAGAATTGCTAAGAGCATGCTATTATGCGGTAGATAAAAAGTCACTTGATGAACTTCCTCTAACATTTCCAGAAAAACAGGCTGTAAAACTTTTAGAGAAAAAAGTTGAAGGAACTGATTTAGAAATACTTTTAAAAGAGAGTGGATTATTTAAATAATAGAAAAAAATATGAAATATTTATTTAATTATATTTATTTCATATTTTTTTTAATGTATAATACTTTATAGGTGATAATATGAGTAGTTTAACAACTAAAAGAGCGATAGCATACGCATTTAAAGATTTATTAAAAGAAAAAGCATTTAATAAAATAACTGTTAATGATATAGCAAAAGAATGTGATATAAACAGACAGACATTTTACTATCATTTTCAAGATATAAGAGACCTTGTTGAATGGACGTGTTTAGACGAAGTTGATAATATTTTAAAGAAGAAAGATGAGTGCGAAAGATGGGAAGACAAATTTCTGCTTATATTTGAGATAATGAAAGATGAAAAAGTCTTTGTAAAAAATATTTATCATTCAGTTTCGAGCGAAATACTAAGAAATAATTTGTATAGGTTAGTATATCCAATTATATATGATGAGATAGTTGAAAAATCTAAAGGAAGAAATCTGAGAGAAGAGGATAAAAAATTTATAACTGATTTTTATAAATATGCTTTTGTTTCAATTGTTTTAAATTGGATTGATAATGGAATGAATGAAAATCCAGAGGAGATTGTTTCAAAGGTAAGTAATCTTGTTACAGGGACAATTAATCATGCGTGTTTATCAATGAATAAAGAAACACATATAGAGTTTTAGGCGAAGTTGTTAGTATAATATGTATTGTAAAAAAAAGAAAAAATATGAGTATGTATAATAAATTCCTAGTTATTGAATCTTCAATGACTAGGAGATTTTTTAATTGTAAAAGGCTTTATTAACTTACAAAATTGTGATATAATACCTTTATGATATACGTATTTAAGGGCATCAGTTATGTGAAAATTACTAACGAGTGAAAAATTTTATCACAATTTGAAATAGAAAAGATAAAACAATATGTGCCACAAGCCTTAAAGGAAATAGAACATATTATTGTTGTAAAGAACGAAAAAAATAACTTAATTGGTTTTAAGGGGATAGAAAATACGAAACTTGAGATGTTATTTATTAAAGACAGCGAAAGAGGAAAAGGCATAGGAAAAAAATTATTACAATATGGAATTGAAAAATACAATATTAATGAACTTACTGTAAACGAACAGAATCCGAATGCACAAGGACTTTATGAACACATGGGATTTAAAACATATAAAAGAACGAACAGGGTAATACGTATTCGATATTATATATGAGATTGGAAAATGATGGTGTAAGTTAGTTATAATATATAGTGATTTTTATGTTAAATAATATTAGATATAAAGGAGGATTTATTTGGAAAACAATAAATTAGAAACGATTTCAAATTTATTTGATGGTAAAGAGATTAGAAGTGTATGGGATAGCGAAAAAGAAGAGTATTATTTTAGTGTTGTTGACGTTATAAACGCTTTAACAGATAGTCCGGAACCAAGAAAATATTGGTCGGTCTTAAAAAGTAGACTAAAAAAAGAAGGCAGTGAAGTGGCTACAAATTGTAGTCAGTTGAAAATGTTAGCACCAGATGGAAAGAAACGTTTAAGAGATGCAATGACAACTCGTGATATTTTTAGACTTATTGAATCTGTTCCAAGTAGTAAAGCAGAACCTTTTAAAGTATGGCTTGCAAATTTAGGAAGTGAGAGAATTGATGAAGTATTTGATCCTGAAATTGCAATTAATAGAGCTGTACAATATTATCGTAACAAAGGATATAGTGATGAATGGATAAAGTCTAGAATGAATGGAATAGTTGATAGATTCAAACTTACTGATATTTGGAAAGAAGGAGGAATAACTAAACCAATTGAATTTGCACTTTTAACAAATGAAATATATAAAGAATGGTCTGGAATGAAGGCAAGTGAATATAAAAAGTTAAAAGAAATTAGAAAGGAATCGCTAAGAGATAATATGACAGATATAGAAGTAGCACTTACAAACATAGGCGAGATTGCAACAAGAGATATAGCAAGGGAAGAACATCCACAAGGATTAAATGAAAATTTGAATGTTGCTAAGCGTGGTGGAGGAGTAGCAAAAGGTGCAAAAGATTTATACGAAAAAGAAACTAAAAAATCTGCAATATCTAAAAGCAATAGTTTAAATTATAGGTACTTAGATGAAGTAAAAGAACAAAAACAAATTGAAGGTAAAAAAGTTAATGAGATTATTTTATGAAGAGTATGCTTATGATGAAAGGTGGCAACAATTTGTTGCCAAATTATCTTAGGATGTATTGAAGTATCGTCATTTGAAATTGAAAAAATATATACTGAAAGATATTTTGTGCAAATTGTCAATAGAATAAGAAATAAATTTGTATTTGAATGTGAAAGAAGGTGAAGAATAATATGAACATGTATCAAAAAAGAAAAATTAGAGCAGAAAAGAAAAAAGATGATAGTCCAAAAAGTTTTCCATCAGTCGGAATTAACTGGTAAAGAACGACTTATATAAACTCTCTTTAAAACCCTTATTTTATAAGACTTTTAATTAAAATCCTTTTTACAATTTTTAATAAAAAATTAATAAAAATTATAATAAAAATTAGGTAAGAACGACTTAAAGAAACTTTCATATAATTTGCACATTTAATTATTTTAATTAGTAGTATTATAATTAATATATAATTTGTTGGAGTGTGGTTATAATGAAAAAAATAAAATTACCTATTAAGAATATAGAAACTAACATAATTTTAAATGCCTTAATACAATTTAAAAATGATAAATTAAAACAAGGTATCTATACAGAACCTATTGATGAACTAATTTTAAAATTAAATAAAATTTATTAAACATATTTGAACTGATTAAAAATGGTCAGTTCTTTTTTTATGCCAGAAATGGAATACATAGCCATCTTATTAAATTAAGGTGGCTAAATTAAAAGAAAGGAGGCGAGAATATGCAAGAAAGTAAGTGCAAGGTAATTGCAATCACAAATCAGAAAGGAGGAGTTGGTAAGACCACAACAACATTTAATCTTGGAGTAGCATTGGCTAAACAAGGAAAAAGAGTGTTAGTTGTAGATGTTGATCCTCAGAGTAATTTAACTACTTTAAGGCTGAGTAAGTATGCTAATTGCAATTTTAAAATTAAGTATATAAATACTAATTCTATATTTTAAAATAAAAAAGGTTATTTCTAAAATTATGAAATAGCCTTGATACATAATTAAATTACATTACAAAATTGTAATATTGAGTAATATTAGAATGACGACTTATATGATAAAAAATGATAATATTACTGCAATAAATTACTTTTTAGTAAAGAAGGGATTAGCATTATATGAAATTAGTTAAAAAGATTGCAATAACAATTTTATTAATATTTATTTGTATAGGAAGTTATTTTATTTGTAGTGGTTATCAAATGTATAAGAATGCCATAAATAAAATGCCATTAAAGGATAAAATTACAACAATTAGGCAAAAAGAAGATTATACAAAAATTGATGATATGCCTCAAATTTATTTAAAAGCAGTTGTATCAGTTGAAGATCATAGATTTTACAAACATTTTGGGATAGATGTCATTTCTATTGGAAGAGCATTTGTAAATGATATAAAAAAAATGAAATTTGTAGAGGGAGGAAGCACAATTACCCAACAACTAGCCAAGAATATCTATTTTACACAAGATAAGAAAATAGTAAGGAAAGTTGCAGAAATTTTTATGGCATTTAGCATAGAAAGTAACTATAATAAGAATGAAATATTAGAATTATATTTGAATACTTCATATTTTGGCAATGGATTTTATTCTGTTAAGTCAGCAAGTTTAGGTTATTTTAATAAATTACCAAAAGATATGAATGATAGTGAATCAATTATGCTAGCAGGAATCCCAAATGCTCCGTCTTTATATAATCCAATTCAAAATAAAAATTTAGCAATTGAAAGACAGAGGCAAGTCATAAATAAAATGATTAAATATGGTAACCTAGATAAAGTTGAAGCAGAAAAAATTATAAAATAATTATATTTAATTTTCTGAATTATTATGATTTATAAAATTAAAGTGATATAATATGAATGATTAAAAAAGCAAATTATGAAAGGAGACAAACTATGAAAAAAATATTAATTATAGAAGATGAAAAAATCATCAGAAATGAGTTAAAATCTTTGTTAGAAAATTCAGGGTATGAAGTATTAATTATAGAAAAGTTTGATAATGTTAAAGAAAATATAAAAAATATGAAATTTGATTTAATTTTAATGGATATTAATTTACCTAATAAAAATGGTGAAATTTTATTAAAAGAAATTAGAAAAGAATCTAATGTTCCTATTATTATGGTTACGAGTAGGGTAGGAGAAGTAGATGAAGTTTTATCTATATCTTATGGTGCAGACGATTATATTACTAAGCCATATAACCCAACAATCTTATTATTGAGAATACAAAATATATTTAAACGAATGGATAATAATATGGACGATTTATTTTATGATAATATTAGTGTTAATCCACAAAAGGGAATATTGAAACAAGGTGAAAAGGTATTAGAACTAACTAAAAATGAAATGATTATCTTTACATATCTTTTAAGTAATCGTGGTAGAATAGTAACTCGTGATGATTTAATGACAGATTTATGGAATAATAATGAATTTATAAATGACAACGCTCTAACAGTAAATATTAGTAGATTGAGAAATAAATTACAAAATTTTGGACTTGAAAATAGAATTGAAACAAGAAAAGGACAAGGGTATAAATTATTATGAGTTTTAAAAAATATTTATTAGATAAAACAGTACAGATAACTGTGTCAATTGTTGGATTCATAATTGCTATTCTTATGTTAAACGCATTTAAAGTGGAAAATGATTTGAAAATAGCATTGACAATATTATTTTTTTTAGTTGCAACATTTAATATTATTTTTGATTATTTCAGGAAATACAAATTTTACAAAAAAATATTAAATACGCTTGATAAGTTAGATAAAAAATATTTAATTTTAGAAATATTAAATAAGCCAAACTTTTATGATGGCGAAATTTTTTATCAAATTCTTTATGATATAAACAAGTCAATGATTGAAAATGTAAAAGAATATAATTTAAGTATTACCGATTTCAAGGAATATGTAGAAATGTGGATTCATGAAGTAAAGATTCCAGTAGCAAGTTTAACTTTATTAATTCATAACAACAAAAATATGTTTGATAAGAGATATATAGAACAAATTAGAAAGTTAGATAACTATATAGATCAAATTTTATATTTCGTTCGAAGCGAAAATGCCGAGAAAGATTATCTTATCAAAGAAATTGAATTGCAGAAGATTATCAAAGATGTTGCTTTAAAAAATAAAGATGACTTATTAGAAAACAAAGTTAATCTTGAAGTTGATATTCATAATGAAAAAGTTTTAACGGATTCAAAATGGTTAGAGTTCGTATTAAATCAGATTATAAATAATAGTATTAAATATAAAAAAAATAATAACGAGCCAATAATAAAAATCAGTGTAAAAGATGAAAAAGATAAAGTATATCTAACTATTTGGGATAATGGAATAGGAATACCTAAAAATGATATAAAAAGAGTATTTGATAAATCTTTCACTGGTGAAAACGGTAGAATAATGGCAAAATCAACAGGTATGGGACTTTATATTGTCAAGAAATTATGCGATAAATTAGGACATAAGATAATTATTGAATCTGAAATACATAAATATACAAAAATTACAATTATCTTTTATAAAAATGATTTTTATAAAGTTGATTAAAGTTTATGCAGATTTGGATACTAAAAATAAATATTACAAAATTGTAATATTCTGTAATATTAGAATAACGACTAATCCTATCTTTTATATTACAATGTAATCAGAAAGGAGAAAGATTATGGAAAATATCTTAAAAATTGATAAAATTGAAAAATATTATGGCAATAAATCTAGTCTTACAAAAGCAATTGATAACCTATCATTTGATGTTGAAAAGGGAGAATTTGTTGCAATAATGGGAGCAAGTGGCTCTGGAAAGACTACTCTTTTAAATTGTATATCTACAATTGATAAAGTTACATCTGGACATATTTATGTAGCAGGTAATGATATCACAAAATTAAGAGGAAATAGTCTAAATAAGTTTAGAAGGGAAGAGTTAGGTTTTATATTTCAAGATTTTAATTTACTTGATACTTTAACTGCTTATGAAAATATTGCTTTGGCACTTTCTATTCAAAATGTGAATTCGAGAGAAATTGATACAAGAATTAAAAAAGTTGCAAAAGAACTGGATATTGTTAATGTACTTAATAAATATCCATATCAAATGAGTGGAGGTCAAAAGCAAAGAGTCGCTAGTGCAAGAGCAATAATTACTAATCCAAAGTTAATTCTTGCAGATGAACCAACAGGTGCATTGGATTCAAAGTCAGCTAAAATGCTTTTAGAAAAATTTGATTATTTGAATAAAGAATTACAAGCAACAATTCTTATGGTGACACATGATGCGTTTACTGCAAGTTATTCTTCAAGAGTCATATTTATCAAAGATGGCAAAATTTTTAATGAAATAATTAAAGGAACAAATTCTAGAAAAGAATTTTTTGATAAAATAATAGATGTTGTAACATTACTTGGTGGTGACTTAAACGATGCTCTTTAAGTTATCATTAAAAAATATTAGTAAGAGTATAAAGGATTATGCCATCTATTTCTTTACTCTGATACTAGGTGTTGCAATTTTTTATGTGTTCAATGCAATAGATGATCAGTCAGTTATGATGAAGGTATCATCAACAACAGCAGAAATAATAAAATTTATGACCAATGTTCTTTCTGGTGTTAGCGTGTTTGTATCTATAATATTAGCGTTTTTAATTGTTTATGCAAGTAGATTCTTAATAAAAAGAAGAAATAAAGAATTTGGAGTTTATTTAACGCTTGGAATGAGCAAAAAGAAAATATCCTTAATATTATTTATTGAAACATTAATAATAGGTATAGTTTCATTGGTAGTTGGTTTAGGAATAGGTTTTTTATTATCACAATTGATGAGTATTTTGGTTGCTAATATGTTTGAAGCAGATTTAACTAGATTTCAATTCGTATTTTCAACAAATGCTTGTATTAAAACTTTGATTTATTTTAGTATTATGTATTTTGTAGTTATGATATTTAATACTATAAATATTAGTAAATGTAAATTGATAGATTTAATGCATTCTAACAAAAAATCTGAAAAAATAAAATTAAAAAATCCATTGTTTTGTACAATAGTGTTTATTATTTCTTGTATAGCATTAGGATTTGCTTATTATCAGGTTACTGGTGGTATTGAGAAAATGACTTATGCAAATAGTATTTTTGCTTCTATAGGAATAGGTGCTGTTTCAACTTTCTTTGTGTTTTGGTCTTTATCGGGATTGCTTTTAAAAATATTTATAAGTATGAAGAACACTTATTATAAAGGGTTAAATAGTTTCACCCTTAGACAGTTTTCAAGTAAAATAAATACTATGACTTTTTCGATGACAATAATATGTTTGATGTTATTTATAACGATTTGCGTGCTATCGAGTGCAATGTCTATGAAAATATCTATGACAAATAATTTGAAAAAATTGGCTCCAGCAGATGTTCAAATTGGTAAGTTTATAAATGTAACTGATTATGAGTATTATTCTGAAAAACAAATAGAAGATTCAAAAATTTCAATATATGATACACTTGAAAAATTAGGCTATGATGTAGATAACAAACTTAAAGATATAGTAAAACTTGATGTTTATAACTTTGATAATATTGACTTAAAAACCAGTATTGGATCTTACTATGATATTGCAAAGGATAAATATCCTTTAATGCCATACAATAAGAAGGAAAGTATTGTAAAGATAAGTGATTACAACAAAATTGCAAAATTGTTTGGACTAAAAGAATATACATTAAATGATGATGAATATTTTATTGTTGCTAATTATTCAGAATATGTAGAATTCAGGGATGAGGGACTTAAGGCATATACAATACTTAATATAAATGAAAAGGAATTAAAACCAAAATATGATAGTTGTGTAGAAGGTTTTATTGCAATGAATTCAACATATTCAAATATGGGAGTTTTTGTTGTTCCTGATAATGCAGTAAATGATTCAATGAAAAAATATGAATATTTAACTGCTAATTATAATGTTACAGATATAAATGAGAAAAATCTTTCGGAAAAAGAGTTAAGTGAAATTTGCAAAGAAAATTCTAATAATACTGTTATTGATTTTGATTCTAAAATGACAATTAAAGAAAATAGTATTGGACTAGGTGCAATGGTTACCTTTATAGGATTATACTTAGGTATTATATTCTTAATTTCTTGTGCTGCAATTCTAGCACTTAAAGAATTATCGGAATCAAGTGATAATGTAGAAAAGTTTAATATGCTAAGAAAAATAGGCGTAGATGAAAAAATGATTAATAAAGCATTGTTTAGACAAATTGGTATATTTTTTATGTTTCCGTTATTAGTTGCAATTATACATTCTATATTTGGAATTAAATTTTGTAATTATTTGTTAAGTGCCTTTGGAGCCGCTAATTTAGTATCATCAATAATTGGTGTTGCAATATTTATTGTTGCAATTTATGGAGGATACTTCTTAGTAACTTATATTTGCAGTAAAAATATAATTAAGGAAAAATAATATATCTGATAAAACGATAAAAGAGGCTATTACAAGCCTCTTATTTTAATACTCCAATTTCTCCATATCAAATAATGGAGAGTCATAAAAATCTTTAAGTTCTATTTTTAAAGTTTTACATATTTTAAAGATAATTGTAGAACTTGGATTATCTACATTGTTTGCCAATAATGCCCTTAATGTTGATGGTGCAATAGCAGATAATTCAGCAAGTTTATTTGGAGTGTAATTATATTTGTTACATAATTCAAGTATTCTTAAAGTAATTGCTTCTTTAAATAACATTTTAAAAACCTCCTTAACACTACAAAAATTCTAGCAGAAATCGGTTGAAATTATACGCCGATATCGGTTAACTTTTAGAGGCTATAATGTCAATGTAGTTAAATAAAAAGATAAAATTTATAATTGATTAAGCAGTACGAAAGGATTATAAAAGTTTTTTTGTATTGCTTTTTTTATCAAAAAATGATGGAAATAAATGGATAAGGGAAAAGAAACAATAAAAAATAACGATACTGATTGGATGAATATATTTAAAAAGAAAGAAAAAATAAATGAACTAAATAGATTATTGATGGATGAGTTAATTGAAGATATTGTTGTTAGTGAAGATGGTAATATAAAAGTAATATTCAAATATGAAGATAAATATTTTGAGGCTCTTGGCTTTATAAATAAACAAAAATATGATATAATACTTTCAAGTTAAAAACGAAAAACAAATACTTTTAAGTATTTTTTTAAATGATAGAATAGAAAGAAGTGAAAAAAATGGACATGTATCAAAAAAGAAAAATCAGAGCAGAAAAGAAAAATAATGATAGTCAAGAAAGTTTTTCAAAAGTTTCCATTTCGTGGTATCCGGGACATATGGCTAAAACGATGAAGCAGCTTGAAACTGATTTGAAATTAGTAGATGTAGTAGTAGAAATACTTGATGCAAGAATTCCAGTTTCTAGTCAAAACCCTGAAGCTCAGAAATTAATAAAAAATAAGAAAAAAATTGTTGTGTTAAATAAGTCAGATTTAGCAAATGAAATTGAAAACAAGAAATGGCTTAAATATTTTGAGGAAAAGCAGATACCAGCAATATTATGCAATTCAACCAATGGAGAAGGCACAAATAAAATAATAAATAAATTAAATGAGATAATGAGTGAAGAGAGAAATATTGCACAACAAAAAGGTAGAAATAAGATTGTACGTGCAATGATAATAGGAATTCCAAATGTGGGAAAATCATCATTTATAAATAGAGTTTCTAAAAAAACGTCAATGAGAGTGGGGAATAAACCAGGTGTTACAAAGAACAAGCAGTGGATACGCCTTACAAGCAATGTAGAATTATTAGATACACCAGGTGTGTTATGGCCTAAAATTGCAAACGAACAAACTGCTTTGAATTTAGCTTATACAGGGACGATAAAAAGTGATATAATAGACGAAGTGGAAATTGCTTACAATTTAGTTAAATTTTTAATAGAAAAATATAGGAAAAACCTAATTGAAAGGTATAAGCTAAATTCGGAAATAGTTGAAAAGATTAATAGTAATGATGAATTAGAAGAAAATGAAAAAATAGTTGAAATAATGAATTATATAGGAGAAAAAAGAGGAACTGTATCTAAAGGGAATAATATAGATTTAGAAAAAATTTCTAAAATAATATTGGAAGATTTTAGGACTGGAAATTTAGGAAAAATCACATTAGAAGTGGTAGCTTAAATGGAGGAGAGAATGATTGAATTAATAGAAAGAAAGAGAAACGTGGCAGAAGTTAATACATTATCACCATTAACATGGGCTTATGTTGGGGATAGTGTATTCGAATTGCTTGTTAGAACACATTTAACAAATACTACAAAATTAAAACCTCATATGTTACATATTGAGGCAATAAAATATGTTAAAGCTGGTGCTCAATCAGAAATTTTGAAACGTATTTATGATGATTTGTCAGATGAAGAAAAAGATGTTGTTAGAAGAGGTAGGAATGCGGAAAATCATCATTTGCCTAAAAATGCTAATGTTCAGGAATATATGTATGCAACAGCATATGAGGCACTTCTTGGATATTTGTATTTGACTAAACAAACTGATAGATTGAGAGAAATTTTAAAGATTAGTGTTGACTAATTGTTAAAAACATGATATAAATACATAGTACATAGTGTGCTAGTATTTATGGCCCCTTGGTCAAGCGGTTAAGACGCCACCCTCTC
>ERZ826220.2434-NODE-2434-length-15924-cov-3.296112_pt1 | contig 15924 bp, 14 predicted proteins | sample MGYA00519927_ERZ826220 | MGnify/ENA primary metagenome ERZ826220 (study PRJEB31778, sample SAMEA3449225) | human gut metagenome | biome: human gut; feature: human-associated habitat; material: faeces | place: United Kingdom | collected 2010/2012 ...
GGGTGACCTGCTGGTGGTCAACAACTCCAAGGTGCTGCCCGCCCGCATCGTGGGTGTCAAACAGCCCACCGGTGCTGTGTGTGAGCTGTTGCTTCTGCGGCAGGTCAAGGGAGATCAGTGGGAGTGCCTGGCAAAGCCCGGTAAGCGGATGCAGCCTGGCACCAAGGTCAGTTTTGGTGACGGCACCCTGACCGCTGTGGTGGACGAAACGCTGGAGGATGGCAACAAGTTTGTTACATTCTATTATGACACCGAGACCCTTTATGAAAAACTGGATGAATTTGGCAAGATGCCATTGCCACCCTACATCACCAAGCAGTTGGAAGATCAGAGCCAGTATCAGACGGTCTATGCCAAGGAGCTGGGCAGCGCTGCAGCCCCTACGGCCGGCCTTCATTTCACGCCGGAGCTGATGGATACCATCCGTTCCAAGGGTGTCGGCATTGCCGAGGTTACCCTGCATGTGGGTCTGGGAACCTTCCGCCCCGTGCAGGAGGACGAGATCTCGGATCACAAGATGCACAGTGAGTGGTATTCCATCAGCGAGGAGACTGCTCAGCGCATCCGGGAAACCAAGGCCGCCGGGCACCGCGTGATCGCCGTTGGCACCACCAGCTGCCGCACGCTGGAAGCCGCCGCCGCAAAATATGGCGAGATCAAGGCCTGCAGCGGCAATACCTCTATTTTTCTCTACCCGGGTGTCAAGTTCAACTGCATCGATGGCCTGATCACCAACTTCCACCTGCCGGAAAGCACCCTCATCATGCTGGTCTCTGCCCTCTACGGCTACGAAAAGACCATGGCTGCCTATAAAGTTGCCGTAGAGGAAAAGTACCGCTTCTTTTCCTTCGGCGATGCGATGCTGATCCTGTGATCCCTCAGCACCCGCTCTCCCAAAAGCCCAAAACACTGCCGGAACCGTTTCGGCAGCTCGGTATCCACCACTTCTGAACCTGCCGCCTGCCCGGCGGCACAAGGCTGTACGGCTGTTTTCCGTACACAGAAAGGAAAAAACTTATGCCTTCTTTGACCACTTTTAAGCTGCTCAAGCAGGAGCACAACGCCCGGCGGGGCGAGTTCAAGACCGTACACGGCACGGTGCAGACCCCGGCTTTCCAAAATGTTGCCACCGCCGGTGCCATCAAGGGTGGCCTGTCCGCGCAGGATCTGCAGCAGATCGGCACCCAGGTAATGCTCTGCAACACCTACCACCTGCATCTGCGCCCCGGTGATCAGCTGGTAGCCGATATGGGCGGCCTGCACAAGTTTACCCGCTGGAACGGCCCCATCCTGACCGACAGCGGCGGATTCCAGGTGTTCAGCTTGTCCAAGCTGCGTAAGATCACGGAGGAAGGCGTGACCTTTGCTTCCCATCTGGACGGCCACCGCATCTTTATGGGCCCGGAGGAGAGTATGCAGATCCAGGCAAACCTGGGTTCCACCATTGCAATGGCCTTTGATGAGTGTGTGGAGAATCCTGCCCAGCATGCGTACTCCAAAGCCAGCTGTGAGCGCACCACCCGCTGGCTCAAGCGCTGCAAGGATGAGATGGCCCGCCTGAAGCATGAAGGCATCTCCGTCAACCCCGACCAGTTGCTCTTCGGCATCAATCAGGGCTGCACCTTCGCCGACCTGCGCGTGGAGCACATGAAGCAGATCGCTGACCTGGACCTGGACGGCTACGCCATCGGCGGCCTCGCTGTGGGTGAGCCCACTGAGGTGATGTACGAGATGATCAGCGCGGTCGAGCCCTATATGCCCAAGGATAAGATCCGTTACCTGATGGGCGTCGGCACTCCCGGCAACATCATCGAGGCCGTCTCCCGCGGCGTGGACCTCTTCGATTGCGTCATGCCCAGCCGCAATGCCCGCCACGGCCACCTGAACACCTGGGGCGGCATCATCAACATTAAGAACGCCAAGTACGAGCGCGACGAGCGCCCCATCGACCCCGCCTGCGGCTGCCCGGCCTGCCGGAACTACTCCCGCGCCTATATCCGCCACCTGTTCAAGGCAGAGGAACTGCTGGGTATGCGTCTGGCCGTCATGCATAACCTCTGGTTCTACAATCACCTGATGGAGCGCATCCGCGATGAGCTGGATGCAGGCACCTTTACCGCCTTCCATGACCGATATGTCAAGCTGCTCGACACACGAATTTGAGATTTAGCCTTGAAACATGCCGGATAAGCGCGTATAATAAGGTCATATGAATTTGAGAGGAGATTTTGCCCCATGCAATTTCTGACTACGACCGAAAGCTACATCAGCCTTTTCTTTACTCTGGCTCTGATGCTGGTGATGCTCTACTTCATGATCTACCGTCCCCAGAAGAAGCAGGAGAAGAAGGACGCTGCAATGCGCTCTTCTCTGGAGATCGGCGATCAGGTCACCACCATCGGCGGCGTCATCGGCCGTGTGGTCGCCATCAAGGACGACACCTTTGTGCTGGAGACTGGCGCTGACCGTGTGAAGATCCGCTTCACCAAGAACGCCATCAGCTCTGTCGAGAAGCTGAACATGGACAACGCCCCCAAGAAGTAATAATTTTCCGGATTCGTGCTTTGAACGCGTCTCCCTGCATACAGTAGGTGCAGGGAGGCGCGTTTTTATGTCTGATACCAAGAAATTCCCGGCGATAGGGCTGCTGGTCGTTTTGGGAGTGGGCAGTGCGGCAGCAGCCGTGAGCCTGGCAGGGTTCGGCTGGCTGATTGTCAAACAGGGCCTGACGCAGGAAGCCGCTGCTCCGCTGGCCACGGCGGCAGTCTGTCTCGGCAGCTTTCTCAGCGGTCTGCTGATGGCCATTCTGCAAAAGGGCAAAGGGCTCGTCTGGGGTGCAGCGGAAGGAGCACTCTTTGCAGGGCTGCTTTTTATTCTGGGTACACTGTACCAGAGCGAGTGGGAAACGATGCAGTTCGTCCGGGCAGGGCTTGTCCTTCTGATGGGGGTTCTGGGCGGGATCCTCGGAATGCTGCGCGCGGAGCGAAAGCGGCGCTGAATGCTCAGTCCACGCTACAGCGGCCATACACAACAAAAGCAGGAGGGAAAAAGCACGATGTGGGTCTATCAGGAAACGGAAACAAATGCAGCGGCGCTTGTGCCGACGCTGCCGGAAGATACAGCGGGCGAGTCTCTGGCAGAAAAAGAAGCCATGACGCCTGTCTCCGAGCCGTTGGCGGAGCTTCCGCCTCAGAAAGCTCCCCGGCGGAAGCCATTCCAAGCCAGCCGGGACTGCATCCTGCTGGCGGCGGCCTATCTCTTCGGTACGCTGATGGCGGGCGTCCTGCAGGCGCTGTGCGACGCTGAAGAAATGGAGACGCTTGCCTATTATCTGGACTGCTGGCGCGGAGTGTTCGCGGCGTCCAGTACAGCACAGGCGGTGGGACTGTTTGGGGCAGAGCTGGCTGTCGTCCTCGGGGCGGCGGCAGTGTTTCTTCTGCTGGGGCTTTCGGCAGTGGGGCCGCTGCCTATCTTTCTGTTTGCGATGTTATACGGGACAGGCTCCGGCCTGCTCTCGGCGCAGCTCCTGAATAGCCTCGGGGCAAAACAGCTCGTTCTCTTTTTGCTCACCGCCAGCCTGCCGACCGCGCTGGCGGCGGGTGCGCTCTGTTTGTTCGGTGCCTCGGCTCTGCAGGTCAGCAGCCGAATCCATGCGTTCTCTTTCGGCAGAGGGGATAAGGGAAGCCATCCGGCAGGAGCACGGCTCCTGGTGGGGCAATTCGCCTTACTGGCGGTCTGTCTCTGCCCGCTCTGCGGTGCGGCCACCGGCCTTGTATGTCTTGCAAATCGTCTGATGCAGGCCAGATAAGCGCCCGGCTTTCTTGCGGCCTCGGGCCGGATGTGGTATGATAGAGAAAATGATTTTCATGAAATGAAAACAGGGAGTCCAGAATGAAAGAACCGAAGCTGAAAACCGTATACGTCTGCTCCAACTGCGGAGAGACAAGCCCCCGTTGGATGGGCCGCTGCCCCAGCTGCGGCAGTTGGAACACCATGAATGAGGATGTGGTCGCCGAAGCGCCCAAGGCCGGGCTTTCCGGCGGCAAAGCCGCTGCGCCTGTCCGGCAGGAGGGCGTCACCTCGCTGACGGCAAGGCGTCTGGCCGACATCAGCACGACCGAGGAAAAGAGCCGCATCCTGACGGGCATTTCCGAGCTTGACCGCGTTTTGGGCGGCGGCATCGTGTTGGGCGGCGTCGTACTGCTGAGCGGTGAGCCGGGCGTGGGCAAATCTACGATGCTTTTGCAGCTCTGCGGTGCCATCTCCAACCAGCACACGGTGCTGTATATCACGGGCGAAGAGTCCGTCCGTCAGGTCAAACTGCGTGCGGCCCGCCTGAAAGTCCCGCAGGATAACATCTATCTGGCGGCAGAAAACGACGTAGACGAGATCTGCGGCCTCATCGAGAAGGAAAAGCCGGAACTGGTCGTCATCGACTCCATCCAGACCATGCGGTGTATGGACATCTCGTCTTCGTCCGGCACGGTCAGTCAGGTGAAAGAGAGTGCGGCCCGCCTGCTGGCCGTCGCCAAGAAGCAGGAGATCCCGATGTTTATCGTGGGCCATGTCAACAAGGACGGCGCTATCGCAGGCCCGAAGGTCATGGAGCATATCGTGGATACGGTTCTTTACTTTGAGGGAGACAAAATGCTGCCATACCGCATCCTGCGGGCGGCTAAGAACCGCTATGGCTCCACCAACGAGCTTGGTATGTTTGATATGACAGGGCAGGGCCTTGAGGAAATCGAAAATCCGTCCCAGATGCTCCTGGAAGGCCGTCCGCTGGGCGTTTCCGGGAACTGCGTCGCCTGTACCATGGAAGGCAGCCGCCCCATTCTCAGCGAGATACAGGCCCTTGCGACCAAGACGAATTTCCCGGCACCCCGGCGGGCCTGCAGCGGCTACGACTACAACCGCATGAATCTGCTCATCGCCGTGCTGGAAAAGCGTGCAGGTTATTTCTTCGGCAATCTGGACGTGTATATCAACATCGTCAGCGGCATCACCCTGCGGGATACCGCCTGCGACCTTGCCGTCTGTCTAAGCATGGTGTCTTCGCTTCTGGACTGCCCCGTGAGCGATAAGCTCATTGCCATCGGTGAAGTCGGCCTCGGCGGCGAGGTGCGCAGTGTACCGAATCTGGAGCAGCGTCTGCGGGAAGCGGAACGTATCGGCTTTGAGCGTGCCGTCGTACCAAAGCACAGCCTTGCACATCTGAACGCTGCCGATTATCCCGGCACGAAGCTTGTCGGTGCCGCCTATATCTCGGACGCCATCCATGCCCTGAAATCCGACCGTCTGTGACCATAAAAAGAGGAAACCATGTCGATTTATCTGGACGAGAAAAATCCCGAAAAACATAAGCCTTTTGATGATGCCTCGCCGGACATCGTCGCGTATGTGCGCTATCTGGAAGTCATCGCAGGCAAAAGCCCCAACACGGCCTTCAGCTATTACTGCGACCTGCGCAATTTCAGCCGTTTTATGAAGCGTCGGCGCGGCCTTGTGACCGACGATACCGAGATAAAGGACATCGACCCCAAGGGGCTCGATACGGCTTTCTGGGGCAGTGTGACCAAGGAAGACGTTTATGAGTATCTGTACTTTCTGAACAGCGAGTGCGGCAACAAAAAGTCTTCGACGGCCCGGCGTCTGGCAAGTCTCCACGGCTTTTATGATTATCTGGTCAATCAGGTAGACTTGCTCAAAGAGAATCCGACGGCATCCATCAAGCCACCCAAACAAGATAAAGTCCTTCCCAAGTACCTGACGGCAGAGCAATCCATGGATCTTCTGGAAAGCACCCAGACCCAGAGCGATTTCCCGGAGCGGGATTACTGCATGGTCGTGCTGTTTCTGAACTGCGGGATGCGTCTTTCGGAGCTTGTCGGCATGGACCTCGGCGACATCGACATGGAACAGCGGCAGATCCGTTTGTTCGGCAAAGGCCATAAAGAGCGGATGGTCTACCTGAATGATGCCTGCATGGAGGCATTGCAGATCTATCTGAACAAGCGCAACACGATGGAAGGTCTGAACCCCAAGGAAAGAGCGGTCTTTATCACCCGGCGGCGCAAGGAGCGAATCTCAAACCGCAGGGTAGAGCAGCTGGTCACCGGTGCCATGAAAGCAGCGGGTCTGCGCGGTTTTTCCACCCATAAGCTCCGCCATACTGCCGCGACGCTGATGTATCAGACTGGCAACGTGGATATTCTGACCCTCAAACAGCTTCTGGGCCACAGCAGCGTCGGCACGACACAAATTTATACACACCTGCAGGAATTTCAGGTGCGTGCAGCGATTGAGCAGAATCCGCTGGGTGAAGTTAAGAAGGCAAACTTGGATACAACACCAAAGGAGACAGGGGAGAGCAAGGGGGAATTTGCCGATTCTCCGTCGGATGAGCCTGAAAATGATGCACCGGACGGCCCGATGGAAGCCTTTGAGGGTGCCGCACAGGAAGGTTTCCGGGTGGATGTTTCGAGCCTTGCCGATACGAATGAACCCGAATGAACCCACACGATTTTTCAAAGGTTATTCGGTGTGGATGCTTCGATTTAAGGACATACCAGAGGTTCTGAGACTTTACGAGAAAAACCAGAAGCTTCAGCTGGGATATATCGATGGAACCACGCAGACTGAACGCTCTTGAAAAATATGAGCGGCTAGAATCAAAAAGTGATGGCTATTGTCAGAAAAGTTTTTACAGACAACAGCTGGACGATTGTAAAACAAAAAGCTGACCAAACATACAAAGCAATGCATTCAAATAACACAACTGTACAAAACGCGAAAAACCGGCCCAGCCAGCCCAAAAGGCTCAGAAACCGCCGGAAAGGCCTGAAACCCGAAAAAGAGGGCTTTTTCGCTTCCCTATATTTCGTATAACCTGCATTATACGAAATATTATAAAAATCAAAAACAGAGGCCCCCTTCTCCTGCGTTCCGTCATCGGTGCAGGTTTTGGGAGCCTCTGCTGTTCTTTTATATCATTTCGTTTGGGACGTGTGGATCGCCTGCCAAGCAGGCATCATAAAATACAGCTGGACAAGACCGCTTTCATGCGAGCGTCCATTGCATCAGACTTTACAGTGGTGTATCCAACGGCTGTGTTCCGAAGTACGCGCAGATCGCTTCATAGTAAGCGCGCGCCACTGTCTTACAGCCTTCTTCGCTGCCAAACTGTGCAACGTCCTCTTCGCTGGTCACAAAGCACTGTTCTGCCAGAACCGCCGGACAGTTTACATCTTCCAACAAGGTAAAGCTTCGCTCGTCCCTTACTTCGGTATGGGTACTCTCTACGAGCTGCTTTACCTCGCCCTGATAATAAATGTACCGGATGCCGCCGTGGCCGCGAAGCTTTGCGCCTGCGGCCTGCATTCCCTGCGCCAGCTGCTGCGCGAAGTAATAGCTCTCCCGATGCCATGTACGGCCCGGAACGGACGGATAACACTCAAAGCCTGCAGCGGTAGAGCCTTCCGGCGCGGAGTTGCCGTGGATGGACAGCAGCAGCTGCGGGCTTTGGGCACTGGCGGCGGCTGCACGTTGGGCAGGTGTCGCGGTTTTATCAAAGCTTTCCCGGGTCTGCAACGGAATGTAATTCGGATCCTGCTCTAGCCACTGAAGCAGCGCAGCAGCCGTTGCTGCGGTGATCTGTTTTTCTTCAACTACTCCCCTTGCGCCTGGGTCGCTGCCGCCATGCCCTGCGTCTATTGCCACCCGGTACGGCGGGTCGCCCACCACAGGACGAAAATCATCCTCTGCGGACGAGACTGCGGGTTCTGCGGGTGCGTTCAATTCCAGCGCCGCCTTCCATAAAAACAGGCCGAAGCAGAGCATCAGCACCGCAAAAACAAACAGCATACCGCGTAAAAGCTGGTGCTGTGTTTTGCGGCGGCGTGTTTTATGTTTGCTATGTTTATTTGCAGGTCTGCGATGACTGGTTGGCATAAAGTTTTACTTCCTGTTCGTTTTACATTTATAATACGAGTATACTCGCCTTTTCCCTGCGCTGCAACAAAAAAAGACTGCCAATTTTTCAAAAGGCAGTCCTTACTGGGTTATTTCAGTTCTACAACCGTCACGCCGCTTTCGCCTTCGCCGTAACGGCCAAGACGGAAGCTTTTTACCATGCGGTTGCCGCGCAAATGCTTATGGATGGCGGTGCGCAGCGCACCGGTGCCGTTGCCGTGGATCAAATAGACCACCGTCTGTCCGTTCAGGATGGCGCGGTCAATAAAGGAATCCACCTCTGACAGCGCCTCGTCCACCGTAAGCCCCAGCAGGTTGCACTCCATTTTTGCGGTGCGCTGTACGCGCTCTACCCTGCCGTTGGGGCGGTTTGTATCACCGGTCAGGCGGGAGTACCGCTGCTGCGCTTTGGTCTTGGGCGCAGTTGGTTCTTTTACCAGCTTTTCCGGCTGCTTCAAGCCCTTGAGGGGTACCTTGGTCTTGATAATACCGGCACGCACCAGCACATCGCCGTTTTTGTCCGGCAGCGCCAGAACGGTGGCCAGCTGGTTCAGTTCTGCAATGCAGACCTCCTGCCCCACCTTTACCTCCTTCAGCGGCACAAACTCCTTAACGGGGTTATGCACCACCTCTGTACCGGCAAACAGCTTTTCGGTCTCCTTTTTGGCAATCTCGCGGGCGCGCTGTGCCTTCTGCTGGGCGCTCATGCGCTCGTCCTTTTGCAGCTGGCGCAGTTCATCGGTCAGCGCGTAGGCCTGCGTTTCCACCTGCTGTGCCAGTGTACGTGCCTTGGCACGGGCGGCTTCCAATTCGTTTTCGCCCTGCTGGATCAATTCATCCCGCTTTTTCTGAGCGGCCTCCAGCTGATGAGAAGCCTCGTTCTTCAGCTCCTCCACCTCGTCCTGGCTCTCTTTCAGCTGCAGCTTCAGGTCGTCTAGCTGGCCCAAAACTGCATCCAGACGTTTATCCTCGGCAGACAGATGCTGTTGGGCTGCCTCAATGACACGCTCCGGGATGCCCAGCTTCTCACTGATGAGGAAGGCGTTGGACTTGCCGGGCACACCTACGCTCAGCTTGTAAGTCGGGCGCAGTGTCTCCAGATCAAACTCACAGCTGGCATTGACTACACCCTTGGTTTCCAGCGCAAACACCTTCAGTTCGGCGTAGTGAGTGGTTGCCATCAGCAGCACACCGCGGCGGCGTAGTTCCTCGATGATGGCCACGGCCAGCGCTGCACCTTCGGCAGGGTCAGTACCCGCGCCAAGCTCATCCAATAACACCAGCGTGTGCGGCATGGCAAGTTCCAGAATACCGGTGATCTTCTTCATGTGGCCGGAGAAAGTAGAAAGGCTCTGTTCGATGCTCTGCTCATCACCGATGTCCACAAGAAATTCATCGAACACGCAGATCTCACTGCGTTCATCGGCAGGAATCAGGAAGCCGCACTGTGCCATTGCGCACAGCAGACCCGCCGTTTTCAGGGTGACGGTTTTACCACCGGTGTTCGGGCCGGTGATGATGAGCGAATCGTACTCTTTGCCCAACGCAATGTCCACAGGTACACACTTTTTGGGGTCAATGAGCGGATGACGCGCCCGAATGAGCGAAAAGGAGCTGTCGGTGCGGACAGAGGGCTTGAATGCCTTCATATCCAGAGCCAGACGAGCCTTTGCCAACAGCACATCAATTTCCAGCATTGCCTTGTAGCTGTACTGGAACTGAGGCTCAATGGCAGCTACCTGTGCCGTAAATGCCACCAGAATGCGTTCGATCTCCTGCGCTTCTTGTGCACGATACTGCAGAATGCGTGCATTTGCTTCCACGACCGCCTGCGGCTCCACAAAGACAGTAGCACCGGTGGACGAGACATCATGGATGATGCCGCTCACCTCGCCGCGATACTCGCTCTTAACGGGCACAACATACCGTCCATTGCGAATGGAGACCACACTCTCCTGCAAATACTTGGAGGTATCCATATTGCGAACCATGCTTTCCAGCCGGTCGCGGATGCTGTTCTCCGTAGCGCGGATCTTTTTGCGCAGCTCGTTCAGGGTGTGGGAAGCCGTGTCTGCCATGGCATCCGGAGCCAGAATGGCGCTGGAGATCTGCTGCTCCAGCCCGGGCTGAGGTGCCAGCGCGTAGAACAGATCATCTGTAGGCAGGGCATCATGTTCCGAGGAGCCATACCAGCTGGTCAGGTTCTGAAAGTTGCGCAGAGCGCCGGCCACCATCAGCAGTTCCCCCATGGAGAGCACACCGCCCTTGACCGCACGGGCTACCAGAGAGCTGACACCCTCTACCCCGCCAAAGCGCGGAGACCCGTTTTTGATGAGCAGACTGTTGATGGCATCGGTCTGTTCCAGCGCGTAACGCACCTCATCAGGGTCGCACTGAGGCTCCAGAGCCAGCAGCTGCTCTCTAGCTTCCTTGCACACGCAGCCCTCGGATGCACGCGCAATGATCTTATCAAGCTCTAAAGTTTTCAAATAGCTTGTTTCCATGTTTGTTCCCTATATCAAAATTGTTTATCCCGGTCAAGGCAGAACGGATTTCAAAAAGTCGTAACTTTTCAGCGGTTTGTCCAGGTGGGTCAAAGCGTAGCGCTCTGCCACCGCAGACAGCTTTGCCAGACTGCCGACCGAGATTTTGAATGCAAATATTTTCTTATCTTCTACAAGGCAGATATGACGCAAGGCATACAAGGCACCCGTGTCCAGATTGCAGGTCTTGCCCGCCTTTTTCGCACAGTCCTCACAGAGCAGAATGCCCTCCTGCGGGTCAAGATAAAACGCGGGGCCATCGTATTTTTCACAGATCTTGCAGCAGACCAGCTGCGGCAGAAAGCCGCACTCGCTCATGGTGCGCAGCTCAAACACAGCCTTGACCACATGCAGGTCGGTTTTCCCCTCGCTGATCATATACAGGCAGTTCAGCAGCAGGCGCAGTTCCTTGGCAGCTTCCTCCCCCGTAGGAGAAAGTGCCGCCGCCATCTCGGCAAGATACATGGCAAGGCTCATCCCCTCGATGGTAGAGGAAATGCCGTGAAATACGTTGCGTACTTCCGCTTCTCGGATGGTGTACATATTCCGGCCGGGCAGCAGCACAAATTCAGAGTAGCAAAAAAGCCCGCAGGCGCTGAATAATTTGTTCTTCAGCCGCAGGCTGCTCTGTGCTGAGGCCGAAATGACCCCCAGCTCCGGTGTAAGAATGGTCAAAATCCGGTCAGATTCCTTGTACCGGGTCTCTTTTAACACAAGCCCAGGTGTTACGATCGTGTCCATCTGCATATTCTCCCTGCCCGAGCAGTGTCCCGGGCAATGTAAAGAGAAAAATCAACGATTATTCGGGTTCTGTTTGAAGCCAAAGTTGTTCAGCAGAAACTCATTGTCCCGCCAATCTGCTTTGACCTTGACCCAACACTGCAGGTTGACCCGGCAGCCCAGAAACTCTTCGCAGTCCGCACGGGCAGAGCTGGCGATCTTTTTCAGCATCGCACCACCCTTGCCAATGACCATGCCCTTATGGCTCTCCCGCTCGCAGTAGATGTTCACATCAATGTCGATCAGGTCTGTGCCCGGGCGCTCTTTAAAGCGCTCCACCACCACTGCAATGCCGTGCGGAATCTCGTCCCGCATGAAGAGCAATGCTTTTTCGCGGATGACCTCAGCCACCAGTTCTTTTTCCGGCATATCGGTGTAGGCGTCATCATCAAAGTAATGGGGACCTTCCACGGCGTAACGGCTCAGAGCATCAAACAGCTCCTCGCTGCCTTCTTTGTTGCGCACGCTGATGGTGTAGATTGCATCAAACACACCCAGTGCCTTCAGCTCTGCCTTGCGGGCTTCCAAATCGGCAGGGTCTTTCACAAGGTCAGTCTTGTTGATGACCGCAATGGCTGGGCCGCTGCGGTGCAGCGCTTCCACCAGCGCCATCTCAGATTCGTTCAACGCACCGTAGGGCTCGAACAGCATCATGGAAACATCCACATCCGCAATGGAATCGCTGGCGGTCTTATCCATGCGCTTGCCCAGCTTGTTGTGCGCCTTGTGCACACCGGGAGTATCCAGCAGCACATACTGCAGCGGCCCACGGGTGATCACGCCGGTAATGCGGGTACGGGTGGTCTGGGGCTTAGAGGTGACGATGGCCACCTTCTCGCCGACCAAGAGGTTTGTCAGGCTGGATTTGCCCACGTTCGGCCGTCCGATGACAGCAACGAATACAGAGGAGGTGTCGTAATGTTCCTGAACGGGTGTTGTAGTACTCAAAGCGAACTCCTGTCTTGTTTTTATGTTCTGTTGCAAAGGGATATCATTCCGTGTAGCTGACCGTGCGGGGCAGACCCAGCTGCAGCAGCACAGCCTCTTCTTTTTCGCGCATACGCATAGCTTCCAGACCGCCGTTTTCGTGGTCGTAACCCAGCAGATGCAGCATGGAGTGAACAGTCAGAAAAGCCACCTCCCGCTGCAGCGGATGCCCATACAGATTGGCCTGCTCCATGGCGCGCTCCATGCTGATGACGATATCGCCCAGCATCATGCAGCCGTTGTTCTCGTCGATATCATACTTGCCGTCCTCACCCAGAGGAAAGCTCAGCACATCGGTGGGCATGGGCTTGTTGCGATACTGATTGTTCAGCTCGGCAATGGCAGCGTTGTCCACAAAGGTAACGCTGATCTCGGCAGGACGGTCAAAATGCTCATACTCCAACACAGCGTTGCAGGCGCGGCGGATGAGGATGCGAAGCCCGGAGGGCACCTTGACAGCTTTCTGGGAGTTGGTGATCAAAACTTTGTTGGACATATCGGTCCACTCCTTTCAAAGGGTTATTTAAAATTCTTTTTGTTTTCTTTATTTTCCGCTTCGGCAGCCGGATGGGCGGCACGCTCGTAAGCCTTAACGATTTCCTGCACCAGCCGGTGGCGCACAACGTCCTTATCAGTAAAGTAGCACTGTGCAATGCCGTTCACATCCTTCAGCACCTTCAGCGCGTCCACCAGACCGCTGCGGGTGCTGCCTGGCAGATCGATCTGGGTCACATCACCGGTAACGACCACCTTGGAGCCTACGCCCATACGGGTAAGAAACATTTTCATCTGCTCCGGGGTGGTGTTCTGCGCTTCGTCCAGAATGATAAAGGAATCATCCAGTGTGCGACCGCGCATATAGGCCAGCGGGGCAACCTCGATGATCTGCTTTTCCACCAGACGCTCGTAGGTTTCTGCGCCCAGCATATCAAACAGACCGTCGTACAGCGGCCGCAGATAGGGGTCTACCTTCTGCTGCAGGTCACCGGGCAAAAAGCCCAGCTTCTCACCCGCTTCCACCGCCGGGCGGGTCAGAATAATGCGGGATACCTCTTTGGCCTTGAAGGCCTTTACCGCCATGGCAACGGCCAGATAGGTCTTGCCGGTACCCGCCGGGCCGACACCGAAGGTAATGGCATTGGAACGGATGGCATTAAGGTATTCCTTCTGTCCCAGCGTTTTGGGGCGGATCGGTCGTCCCTTGACCGTGACAGTAACAAAATCCTCGGTCAGCTCCTTTACCCGCTTCTCCGCGCCATCATGCGCCAGACTGATGCAGTAGTGCACGGTCTGATCCTCCAGCGGGGTGCGGTTCTCGATCAGAAGCAGCATTCCCTCCACGGCTCGGTTCGCAGCGGCCACGTTGGCAGGCTCGCCGGAAATGCGCAGCTGTGTACCGCGGCAGACAGCGGTGACTGAAAACTCTTTTTCCAACAAGCGAATATTCCGGTCGCAGTTGCCAAAAACAGCCGCTGCGATCTCTACACTATCCAGTTCAATACACTTTTCCGCCATGGAGCTCCTCCCGAATTGCAGAATTTGATGACTATATTGTACCACCAAAATCTTCAGAAGAAAACTATGAAAAGTGCACAAAATATTTTCCTGCATTCCATCGGTTTTTCCATACGAACTGTGTCTTAAAGCTTTTTGATGACTTTTTTCTGAAAACACTTGACAAAGTATATCGTGAGACGATATACTTTAAGTACGATATATCGGTTGACGATATAAAGACGTCCGATAGAATCCATGGAGTATTTCAGTATGGAAAACCTTGCATTGACAGAACCGACCTATTATATCCTGTTGTCTCTTTACCATCCGCAGCACGGCTATGGCATCATGCAGCAGACGGAGCAGCTTTCCGGGGGCAGAGTCCATCTTGCCGCCGGGACACTGTATGGTGCCTTGACCTCTCTGTGCGAAAAAGGCTGGATCCGTCCCCTGCCTGCCGAGAGCGGCAGCCGCAAAAAGGAATACCAGCTTACCGCAGAAGGTGTACAGGTTTTAAAGCATGAGCTTGCCCGCTTGCAGCAGCTTGTGGCCAATGGTGAGAGCATCCTGAAGGAGGAAGCCTTATGAGGGAAAAGAAAACCGTTTTCAAGCTTTTCTTTGTGTGGGATTTTGAAAAAGAAGAGCGCTGGCTGAACGAGATGGCACAGGAGGGCTGGGTACTGGATAACACCGGGTTTTCCTTTTATACCTTTGTGCGCTGCGAACCGGGCGAGTATATCATCCGCTTGGAGATGAACCCCAGCAGCGATTACCGCGCCTTTGTAAAGGAGCTGGGTGCAGAGTATATCGGCGGCTGTGTCAACTGGGTGTACTTCCGGCGGAAAGCGGAGCTTGGCAGCTTTGAGCTGCTCTCGGATATCGACTCCCGCCTGACGCACCTGAGCCGCATCGACAGGATGCTTTCCCTGATCTGTCTGGCAAACCTGATTCTTGGCATAACGAACTCTCTGGATCAGGCTCGCTACGGCTGGCTGAACCTGTTGTGCGCAGCAATGCTCTCCTATGCACTGGGGCGTATCCACGGCATGAAAGCAGCGCTGGAAAAGGAACGCAGTTTGCACGAATGATTTGTCAAGCCCTTCTTTGACACAACCGCAGAGAAAAAGCTGGCGTATCTTTGGATAAAAAGACAATGGCAAACCGATCTCCATCGTGATACAATAGCAAGCGTTGTGTGCCGCCGCCCGGCGGCCATTTATACTGCTTGAAAACAAAGGAGAAGGAACCATGGAACAGCTTTTTCTGATGCCCGGTGAAGAACGATACGAGCGCTTCAAGGATGGCAACGGTGTTCCTAAGGTGCACTACTCCTACTGCTCTATGCGCGGTGCATTCTTTGACTGCGAGAGCCGCAGTCTTGAGGAAGCCCAGCGCCTGTGCGAAAACTGGCTTGTGGGGCAGGACCGCTGCTACCGCAACTAACATAGAACCTTAAAACCCCTGCCGTATTTGCAGACCTTTCCGCAAAACGGCAGGGGTTATTTTTATATAGGTTTTACTGCCACACCTGCGCACAGACAAGCTCCAGTACACTGCCGGCAATACAGCGGGATTTATCCGAGATCAGGAAACAGTTGGAAAGCTCTTCCCGGCGGGGGTCCACATCAGCCACCTTGAACCCCGGAGTGACCGGGTAGCCGCTGCGCAGCAGACCGCGCAGGACGCCGCCGATCTGTGTGGTGACCGGGAAGGATTTGCCTTCCGACGTCCGGATCTGTGCGATGATCTCCCCTGCTTCCACCAGGTCACCGATCTTTCGCACATCCTGAAAGATGCCTTCCGTCTGCGCATGGATGCCCCGCTCCTTGCCATAACCGCCGATGACACCCGGAATACCAGTGTTCGGGATGGCAGCGCCCTCCCGGATGATACGGCCCAGCCGATGGCCGCGCTTCGTCTCGACCACGACATCCACATCCTGTCCGGCTGTAAATCCGGGGCCAAGGGCGATGGTCAGCGGTGCCATATCACGGGTGGTGCCAAGGTTCTTCTTGGCCAGAATGGCATCCACCAATACATCCGGCTTTGCTTGTGCCACGCAGCTGCCTGCCGGGTCGATGAGAACGGGCACCGCATTCTGTGCCCAGACGGTCGGAGCCTGTTCCAGTGTGTCGATACGAACAGC
>ERZ826220.2436-NODE-2436-length-15918-cov-6.722247_pt1 | contig 15918 bp, 10 predicted proteins | sample MGYA00519927_ERZ826220 | MGnify/ENA primary metagenome ERZ826220 (study PRJEB31778, sample SAMEA3449225) | human gut metagenome | biome: human gut; feature: human-associated habitat; material: faeces | place: United Kingdom | collected 2010/2012 ...
TTGGCAAGACCACCTATATCGTCCGTGTCCATTTCAGCGAGACCGCAAAAGAGACGATGGAGGACAAAATCAAGCGTATGCTCCGTGAGGAAGTCCGCAAAATGTGACTTCTTTTTGAATTTGATGAAAAAGTCCTTGACTTTTCGTCTCTGGCAAGACGGCAAAAAGCATCCTGATCAGCGCCGCTGTGCGGCTGGCTCCCTTCAACCTGCCGCAGATCAAGGCGATCACGGACCATGACGATATGGACCTGTACACACTGGGCGAGAAAAAGTGCGCCCTCTATGCCGTGATCCCGGATAATGATACGACCTTCAACTTTTTGGTAAGCCTGCTGTACTCCCAGATATTCCAGACGCTTTACTACTGTGCAGACCAGCTGCACCATGGCGCACTGCCGTGTCATGTCCACTTCATCCTCGACGAAGCGCCGTCCGTCAACCTGCCTGGGCTCCCAAGGGAACTGGCGACCATGCGTTCCCGCAACATTTCGTGCAGCACGATCATCCAGAACATGGCGCAGATCAAGGAACTCTACAAGGATTCATGGGAAACCATCCCCGGCAACTCGGACACGCTGCTCTATCTCGGCGGCAACGAGGCAAGCACCCACAAGTACATTTCAGAGGCCCTGGGCAAGTCCACCATCGACACCAAGACCCATGGGCAGACGAAGGGACGCTCCGGCTCCTACTCCACCAACTTCCAGATGAGCGGCAGAGAACTGCTGACCCCGGACGAGGTGCGGATGCTGGATAACCGATACTGCATCCTGTTCATCCGAGGCGCAAGACCGGTGCTGGATCTGAAATACGAACTGATGGAGCATCCCGCGATCCGCTACACCATGGACGGCGGAGCGCCGCCCTATATCCATCACGGAACAGCCGTACCAGCGCTGCCGGGAGATCCGCTGTTCCAATTTTATTCTAACAATGAAAAGGAGAACGCTGCGTAATGAAACACGATTTGAAAACCAAGAACTTTGAAAGAAAGGCGAAGCGCGTCTACGCCGTCCTCGCCTGCACTGCGATGGTGATGATGGTCACCGCTGTTCCTGCATTGGCCGCGGACGACCCGCTGGCGGTAGTCAACAATCTGAGTGAGTTCATTTTCTCGCTCATCCGTGCCATTGGACTCATCCTGCTGGGCTTCGGCATCCTGCAGGTGGGTCTGTCCCTCAAGAGTCACGATCCCTCCCAGCGCGCCAACGGTATGCTCACTGTGGCAGGCGGCATCGTGATCACCTTTACTAAGGAGATCCTCAACCTGATCACCGGCTAAGCATAAGAAAAAACGCTGTGGACCGCAAGGTCCACAGCGTAGCATTTAAAGGGGCGGCAGAAGCAGAAAGGAAAGTCAGGCACTTCAATGATACAAAAAGGACACATGACAGCGCACTCACAACATCCGAAGCCGTAGTCAAAAATTGAATAACCATAGGCAACACCCCCATAACAACTATCGACGATTGCCCCATATGGACGCCGAAGTCGCTTGACGGCTTCTTTTTCTACACAATGCCCCCGCTTTGGGGCTGACCTAAGTATATCCTACTCGACGCCAATGATCAAGGAGGTGATTTTGAATGGGAAGTGGAAACTGGATCGTAGACAACCTGAACTCCGCACTGGAGATGTGGAACGGCAGACTGGCAGAGATCTGGCAGCTTATTACCACCTCGCCGGAAAACTTTAAGGGCGGCGGTATCTGGACCGTTATCGTCAATATCAACGATGGGTTGAAGGCGGTCGGCTATGCGCTGCTGGTGTTGTTCTTCGTCATGGGCGTAGTCAAGACCTGTGGCAGCTTTGCGGAGATGAAGAAACCGGAGATGGCGTTCAAATGCTTTATCCGCTTTGTGCTGGCGCAGGCTGCGGTAAGCTGGGGCATGGAGCTGATGACAGGAGCTTTCCGGGTAGCCCAGGGCATGGTGACCACGATCATCGACTCGTCTGGACTGAGTGCCATGTCGGCCACCGCACTGCCGGACGAGATGGTGAGCATCATCGAGGATGTGGGATTTATCGACTCCATCCCGCTGTGGGCAGTGACACTGCTGGGATCGCTTTTTATCTGGGTGCTGTCCCTTGTGATGATCCTAACGGTGTACAGCCGTTTTTTCAAGCTCTACATTGCGACGGCTATCGCGCCTGTGCCCTTGGCCAGCTTTGCAGGACAGCCCTCCAGCAGTATTGGCGTAGCCTTTCTGAAAAGCTATGCCGCCATCTGTCTGGAGGGCTGCGTCATCGTATTGGCTTGTGTGATCTTTTCGGCGTTCGCGTCCTCGCCGCCCGCCATCGCGGACGATACGCTGGCCGCAGCCACCATCGTGTGGAACTATGTAGGCGAACTGATCTTCAATATGCTGGTGCTGGTGGGTGCGATCAAGATGAGCGACCGGATCATCCGGGAACTGATGGGGCTGGGTTGATTCAACGCCACAGGCCCTCGGTGCTGATGGTGTCCTCGCCGTTCTCTCTTGCCTTGCGGACGCGATATTTGAAATATTCTACGGCGGCGCGGTCATCCTGCTTCTCCTGAATGAAGCTCCAGACCCGCCCCAACAAAGAAAACAGCCAGGACAGAACGATCAGACCGACCAGCACAAACAGGATATTGTCCGCCAACGCGGTATGCGTCTGATACCAGCCGTGAAAAACGGTCAGCATGGACACCGTGTACAGCAGCGGGATCGTCAGCCGGGTCAGTGCGGCAAGGCGGAACAGGAGTGCCAGGACGCCGAGTCCTGCGCCGATCATCCAAAACATCATTTGCCATGACCTCCTTATCAAGTTTGGCAGATGGTAACATAAACGGGCAGAAAAAGCAAGTATCTGTTCGGGAAAACTCAGAAGATATCGGAGGTGGTACATTGGAGGTACGCATCAACAAAGAAGTACGCAATTATCAGGAAAGCTTGTTTTTCGGACTGTCACTGCGGCAGTTTTTGTTTGCCCTGCTGGCGGTGGCCGTGGCGGTAGGCGTTTATTTTGGGCTGCGCCCCGTGCTGGGGCATGGCGAGATCGGCTGGGTCTGCATTCTGGCCGCGTTCCCATTTGCCTTGGGCGGTTTTTTCCAGTACAACGGCATGAATCTGGAACAATTTTTATTGGCGTTTTTCCGCTCGGAATTTCTCACCCCAAAACGGCTTGTGTTCAAATCGGAAAATATATATGCAAAACTGATGGAACACACATCGATGAAGGAGGCGCTAAAACTTGATTAAAACTCTGCAAACCACACTCAAGCAGGACAAAGAACGGTTCAAGGTACCGAGATCCGTACAAGACATCATTCCCATCCGCCGCCTCTGGCCGGATGGGATCTTTCAATTTGGCAGCAAGTATTCTAAAACGATGCGTTTTAGCGACATCAATTATGCCATCGCCTCCAAGGAGGATAAGACGGCGATGTTTCTCAGCTACTCCGAGCTGCTGAACGCACTGGATACCGGCTCCACCACCAAGATCACCATCAACAACAAGCGGATCAACCGCCACAATTTTGAGCAGGAGATCCTCATCCCACCCCAAGGAGATTTTCTGGATGGCGGACGGGCAGAGTACAATGCCATACTGCTGGACAAGGTGACCGACTCCTCCAACAGTGTCGTGCAGGAGAGGTACATCACGCTGTCCGCACACAAGAAGAACATCGAGGAAGCGCGCACCTTCTTCGACCGCACGATGGGCGACGCGGTCTCTCGCCTGAACCATATGGACTCCCGCTGCGAGGAACTGGACGCTGTGGAGAGGCTCCGCATCCTCCACGACTTCTATCGGGTCGGCGAGGAAACGCAGTTCCGGTTGGATCTGGCGGACTGCATGAAGAATGGGCGTTTCTTCAAGGATGCCATCTGCCCGGACAGCATGGAATTCAAAAAGGATCACTTTGTCATGGGCAATAAGTATGGCCGGGTGCTGTTCCTGAAGGAGTACGCCAGCTACATCAAAGACTCCATGATCAACGAACTGACCAGCCTGAATCGCAGCCTCATGCTGTCCATCGACATCATCCCCGTTCCCACAGACGAGGCGGTACGGGAGATGCAGAACCGTCTGCTGGGCGTGGAGACCAATGTGACCAACTGGCAGCGCCGGCAGAACGCCAACAACAACTTCTCCGCCGTTGTCCCTTACGATTTGGAGCAGCAGCGCAAGGAGACCCGCGAGATGCTGGACGATCTCACCACCCGCGACCAGCGGATGATGTTTGCTGTGGTGACGCTGGTACATCTGGCAGACAGCAAGGAGGAATTGGACAGCGACACGGAAACGCTCCAGTCCATTACCCGCAAGCACCTCTGTCAGCTCACGACCCTGAACTGGCAGCAGGCAGACGGACTGGTGACGGCGCTGCCGCTGGGCCTGCGCCGCATCGATGCCCTGCGTACTCTGACCACGGAGGCGCTGGCTGTTCTCATGCCCTTTAAGGCGCAGGAGATCTGGGACCGGGGCGGTGTGTACTACGGGCAGAACGCCATCAGCAAAAATCTCATCGTGGCGGACCGCAGGCAGCTTCTCAACGGCAACGCATTCATTCTGGGCGTCTCCGGCTCCGGCAAATCCTTCAGCGCCAAGAAGGAGATGGTGTCACTGGCGCTGTCCACGCAGGACGATATCATCGTCATCGATCCGGAGTCGGAGTACCGGCCCCTCATCGAAGGACTGGGCGGTCAGGTCATCAATATCTCCGCCACCTCGCCCAACCACATCAACGCCATGGATATGGAGCAGGGCTATGGTGACGGAGAGAACCCTGTGGTGCTGAAATCCGAGTTCCTGCTCTCCCTCTGTGAACAGCTTATCGGGGCGGGCAAGCTGTCTGCCAAGGAAAAATCCGTCATCGACCGCTGCACCGCGCAGGTGTACCGGGACTATATCCGCAGCGGCTATCACGGTGCGGTCCCCACCTTGCAGGACTTCCACGCCGAGCTGCTTCGCCAGCCGGAAAAGGAAGCACAGGATGTGGCGCTGGCCATTGAGCTGTTTACAGACGGCAGTCTCAACACCTTTGCCAAGCCCACCAATGTGGACACCAATGCCCGTATCCTCTGCTACGATATCCGAGACCTTGGCAAGCAGCTTCTGCCGGTGGGGATGCTGGTGGTGCTGGACAGCATCTTCAACCGCATCATCCGCAACCGTGGGCTGAAGCGTAACACCTGGATCTATATTGATGAGATCTATCTGCTGTTCCAGCATGAGTACAGCGCCAATTTCCTGTTCACCCTCTGGAAGCGTATGAGAAAGTATCAGGCTTGCGGCACGGGGATCAGCCAGAATATCGAGGATCTGCTGCAGTCCCATACGGCCCGCACCATGCTGGCAAACTCAGAATTTCTCATCATGCTGAATCAGGCGGCCACAGACCGGGAGGAGCTGGCACGCCTGCTGAACATCTCGGATAATCAGCTCTCCTACATCACCAATGTGGATTCCGGGCGGGGACTCATCAAGTGCGGCAGCGCCATCGTGCCTTTCGTGGACAGCTTTCCCCGCCACACCAGGCTGTATCAGATGATGACGACCCGCCCCTCCGACCTTATTGCGTGATGTGCTATGAAAAAAATCAAAGAAAAACCCACGCTCTCTGAACGCATCAAGGAAAAGGCGGTATCGACACCCAGAGAACTGCTACGCAAAGGCTTAGACGACGGCTCTGAGCGGCTGCGGACGCAGCTGCGGGATACGGCCCAGCACGGGCAGGCAGACGAGTACGGCGGCGACACCATTGAGGATACCGCCGCCCGCGGCCTGCGTCGGGCAGAAAAGGAACTCACCCGGCAGCGGAAGAAGAAACAGCAGGAGCAGCCGCCGGAGGGCGGTGCTCCTGCTGCCGATGCCACAGAGCAAAAGCCTGCTGCTATCAAGGGAAAAGATACCACTTCTGCCGTTTCACAGCCGCAGACCGCTGCGGAGCGTGGACGGCATCAGGCGCGTCAGAACGCCGCGCAAAAAGCTACCAAGATCAAGACCAAAGACGCCTATATCGGCGCACAGACAGAGACACAGGTCACAGTGGCAGCGGAACCGCAGCGGCAGGGGCAGAGAGTATTTATGGAGGAACGCGGGCGCAAAGCCGCCCGACGGCAGGCGGAGCAAAAACGAGCCGTATCGCGGCACCAGGTCAAGACGGCGCAAGCCTTGCATTCAGACAGGGACGGCAGCACCATGCCCGACAGGAAACGTTCAGCACAGACTCCTCGCATTAAAGAGCGGGCGGCAACCAGCTTGCCAAAATCGGCGCGAAAACACAGTCTGCCAATGGAACGGAAAGTATCACCGACTTTGTCTCGTTCACGCAAGATGGGCGACGCGGTGAAAGCCGCAGAGTCCGTACAGAAGCAGGCGGCCATGCTGCAAAGCAGCGCCCATGCCGCACGGGAAGCAGTGGTGCAGACAACGCGGTATCAGCAAGCCGCGAAAGCGGCGCAGGCCACCGCGCAGAAAGCATCCCAGGCGGCGGGACGGGCGCTGCGGGCGATCCTGTCCGCCGCCAGAAGCCTTGCGGCGGCGATGATGGCTGGCGGCAGTACGGTCCTCTCAATGGTGTTAGTCATTTGCCTGATCGGGCTTCTGATCGCGTCGCCGTTTGGGATTTTCTTCTCCGGCGAGGACAGCGGCACCGGATATACGATGCCGGAGGCTGTGACCATGCTGAACGCGGAGTTCACAGACCGCATCGAGCAGATCAAGGTGGATAACCCTTATGACGAACTGGATATGGACAACGCGGGCAGCGCCGCTATGGTGGCGAACTGGCGGGATGTGTTGGCCATCTATGCTGTGCGGACAACGATGGATGCAGCGTCTCCGGACGAGGTGGCGACGTTGACGGAAGAAAAGCTGGATATTCTGCGGCAGATTTTCTGGGATATGAACGCCATCTCTTATTGGGTGGAAACCATCTCAGGCGACGAGGATGAAAGCGATACCGTCATCCTGCACATCACTGTCACAGTCAAGGATCATCTGCAAATGGCGGAGGAATACCATTTCACGGCAGAACAGAAGAAGCTGCTGGAGGAACTGGTGCAGCCGGAGTATGAAGAACTGTTCATGCGGCTTACCGGCAGCTACCAGGATATTGCACTCGGCGATAAGGAAGTTACAGAGATCATGAAAAAGCTCCCTGCGGATCTCAGCGAGGAGCGCAAGCAGGTGGTGCTGACGGCGTATCAGCTTCTGGGCAAGGTCAACTATTTCTGGGGCGGAAAGAGCCTTGTGCTTGGATGGGACTCCCGCTGGGGAACGCCAATGGAGGTCACGGCGGCAGGCAGCTCTACGACCGGAACGATGCGCCCATTCGGATTAGACTGTTCCGGCTTTGTCGATTGGGTGTTTTACAACCAGTCTGGCGGCAGTTATGTCATCGGCCATGGCGGTGGAGCGTCCAGTCAGCACAGCTATTGCACCGATATTTCATGGAGCGATGCCCAGCCGGGAGACCTTGTGTTCTATCCGGGAGACAGCCATGTCGGCATTGTCTGTGGATTTGACGGAAACGGCAATGTGCTTATCATCCACTGCGCCAGCGGGTACAACAATGTGGTTGTGACGGGAAAGAGCGGCTTTGCATCCATTGGCCGCCCTACATACTATGCCGATTAAAAATACATCTCATTTCTGAGCAAGCGCACCCATCCAGCCGCCCGCCGCGGAACACAAGCACTGCCTCTACCGGCGGAGGCTCTTCCTCCGGCGGCGGCGGTGGCGGCGGCTCCAGCAGACCCTCCTCCAGCAGCGGAAATACCGATACGACGACCACCACCAAGCCCGACGGCACCAAGGTGCAGACTGAGACCAAGAAGGACGGCACCAAGGTGGAGACCACTACCGCCAAGGACGGCAGCACTTCCAAGACCACCACCAACCCCAACGGCAGTTCCGTCACCGAGACCAAGGCCGCTGACGGCTCTACCGGTACGGTGAAAACCGACAAAGACGGCAAAACCGAGGCATCTGCCAAGCTGAGCGACAAGGCGGTCGAGAACGCGAAAAAGTCCGGCGAGCCGGTCAAGGCTCCTGTGGAAGTCGAGGCCACCCGGAACAGCAACACCGCCCCCACCGTCAAAATCGAGCTGCCCAGAAACTCCGGCGACACCAAGGTGGAAATTCCCGTTTCCAACGTGAAACCCGGCACGGTGGCGGTCCTCGTCCACGCGGACGGCACCGAGGAGATCGTCAAGAACTCCCTGCCCACCGAGGACGGCATCCAGCTCACAGTCAACGGCGGCGCGACCGTGAAGATCGTGGACAATTCCAAGGACTTCGCTGACACCCGGAACCACTGGGCGAAGGACGCCATCGACTTCGTCAGCGCCCGCGGCCTGCTGAACGGCACCAGCGCCAACACCTTCTCGCCCAATGCCCCCACCACCCGCGCCCAGCTCTGGACCGTGTTGGCCCGGCAGGCCGACGCGGATCTGACCGGCGGCGCGACCTGGTACGAGAACGCGCAGAATTGGGCCAAGGAGAAGGGTATCTCTGACGGCACGAACCCCAACGGCACCATCAACCGCGCCCAGATGGTCACCATGCTGTGGCGGGCCATGGGTCAGTCTGCCGCTGCCAGCGGCGCCAGCTTTGCTGACGTTCCCGCTGACAGCTACTATGCGCGGGCCGTGGCTTGGGCCATCGAGAACGGCATTACCGCCGGTGTTGGCGGCGGTCGTTTCGCCCCCAACTCCACCTGCACCCGCGGCCAGATCGCAACCTTCCTGTATCGCTACATGAAGTAAGCGATCCACTTTCCCAGCAGACCCCAGCAGCAAAAAGGCTCCCACCGAGAAATCGGCGGGAACCTCAGCTTGTCGAAAAAGTGGCTTCGCCGCTTTTTTGCCAAGCTGCATAGAGTCCACGCGCTATGCGTGGACTCTACACGAAAAACGGAGGAACACCATGAGCAATGAAAGAAAACAACGGTATCTTTACATTGACGGACAAGCTGTACCGGGGGCAGCGCAAGAGAAAACACTTCATTCACTCCAAACCTATTGACACCCAAAACGCCGTATCGTAAAATACAGGGGAAGGGAAAAATATGCGCTTTTTTGCGGGAAAAGGGGTTGACAAACTATGCCGTTGAACAATATACTTACGACAGACAGACAGAGTTAAATCTGCCTGTTTTTGTGCTGTCCGCATATCGCTATAACAGAGGAAGCAGTTGTCCATTCCGGCCGGATGGATAACCGCTTCCTTTTTGCGTTTTTTGATAGACCAGCACAGGAACAGGAGGATGACTATGAAATTAAAGAAACGGATCGCTGCTCTGCTGATGGCGGGCGCGATGGTATGCTCCACTTTGCCGGTAAATGTACTGGCGGTGGAAAATTCAAATCAAAACGTAGGCGGTTTATGCGAACACCACACAGAACACAACGCCGACTGCGGCTATACCGAGGGCATCGAGGGGAGGCCCTGCGGTTATATCTGCGGCGAGTGCGGCGTAGAGGACGAGCCGGAAACGGCCACCCCCTCTAATGCGGCGCAGCTTTCCGCAGGGGACGTGCAAAAGCTGATCGACGCCCTACCCGCAACGGACAAGTTGACGACCATGACAAAAGATGAGCAGAACGCAGTTTACGCCGACTTGCAGGCGGCATACGAAGCCTACGAAGCCCTGACCGAGGACGAACAGGCACTGCTTACCGGGACAGAGGTTTTCGAGAGCCTGTTCCACTTCTTCAATGGTATGGTCAATTTACTGGCGGAGAACGGCGTTTCCTATTTGGACGAAAACGGCAGTAAACAGACAGCAGATAATGTCACTGTGGTGGAAAGCGGCACAACCGCATGGAATGGCGGCTGGTATGTAGTCAACGGCAGTGTGACCATCTCCGAACGCGTCACTGTTTCCGGCGATGTCCGCCTGATTTTGGAGGACGGTGCCGTCCTCACAATCAATAGAGGCATTCAAGTACAGGATGATGACCGAGACCCCAGCAATGGCAGCGCCAATAAACTGACCATCTATGCCCAGTCCGACAAGGAAAACATGGGTGCGCTGACCGCAAACGGTAATAACGGCGGCGCGGGCATCGGCGGCGGCGATTCAGGCTCAGGCGGCAATATCACCATCAATGGCGGCAATGTCACCGCAACCGGCGGACAATATGCAGCCGGAATCGGCGGCGGAAATGGTGGTTCTGGCGGAACAGTCACCATCCACGGCGGCAATGTCACCGCAAGCAGCGGAGATTCTGGAGCCGGAATCGGCGGCGGATATAGTGGTTCTGGCGGCACTATCACCATCAACGGCGGCAGGGTCAAAGCAAACGGTGGAGATTCTGGAGCCGGAATCGGCGGCGGACGGAGGGGTTCTGGCGGCGAGATCACCATCCACGGCGGCAGTGTCACCGCAACTGGCGGACAAGATGCAGCCGGAATCGGCGGCGGATATGATGCTTCTGGCGGAACAGTCACCATCCACGGCGGCAGTGTCACTGCAACCGGTGGACTTTCTGCATCCGGAATTGGCAGCGGAAAGGAGGGTTCTGGCGTCAGCTTTGCAACCGGAACGGACGGTCATGCCCTGATTGTTGCCAATGGGGGTATCAGCGATACGAGCAGTCGGGACAGTTGGAGCGGCATTTTCTTCGATGGAAATACTGGCACAGTCTATGGAAATCCAACCATTCAAGAAAATATAGAGATTCCATCGGGCAAAACGCTGACCGTACCGAAAAACACCACCCTGACTGTGAACAGAGGCGTGACCCTCACCAATAACGGAAAAATTATAAACAACGGAAAAATCACCAACAATGGAACAATCACAGGAAACGGCACAGTCGAGGGGAACCAACCGCTTTTACCACCTCCACCTGTTTCTTACCGAACCTGTGATGAAAATGGGCAGAACTGGGAAACCAAGGAATGTAGAAACTACACTGTGGTGGACGGCAGTACGACCGCATGGAGTGACGGCTGGTATGTGGTCAACCGCAATGTAACAATTGATGAACTCGTCACCGTTACCGGGAATGTCCGCTTGATTTTGACGGATGGCACAACTTTGACCGTCAACGGCGGCATCGGCGGCATCAATGTGGCAAAGGGCAACAGTTTTTCCGTTTATGCCCAGTCTGTCGGGGAAAACACGGGAAGGCTGACCGCAAACAGCGGCGACTGGGGTGCGGGCATCGGCGGCGGAAACGGGAAGGCTGCAGGCACAATTACCATCCACGGTGGCGAAGTGACCGCAAACGGTAGCAAAGGCGGCGCGGGCATCGGCGGCGGAAGCGGCGTCGGATTTGATGCTTCTGGCGGCACAATCACCATCCACGGCGGCAGTGTCACCGCAACCGGTGGAGAAAATGCAGCCGGAATCGGCGGCGGACAGGGGGGTTCTGGCGGCAACATCACTATCAACGGCGGCAGTGTCACCGCAACCGGCGGAATGAGTGCAGCCGGAATCGGCGGCGGATATGATGGTTCTGGCGGCACAATCACCATCCACGGCGGCAATGTCACCGCAACCGGCGGAATGAGTGCAGCCGGAATCGGCGGCGGATTAAATGGTTCTGGCGGCATAATCACCATCCACGGCGGCAGTGTCACCGCAACCTGCGGATCTTTGACAGCCGGAATCGGCGATGGATATGGTGGTTCTGGCGGCAGCTTCGCAACCAGAACGGACGGTCATGCCCTGATTGTTGCCAATGGGGGTATCAGCGATACAAGCAATCAGAATAGTTGGAGCGGCATTATCTTCGATGGAAATACTGGCACAGTCTATGGAGATCAAACCCTGCAAGAGAATTTGAAGATTTCATCGGACAAAACGCTGACCGTACCGAAAAACATCACCCTGACTGTGAAGGACGGCGTGACCCTCACCAATAGCGGAACAATCACAGGAGACGGCACTCTGGGTGGCGAAGGAAATCTTGTGGGTTCCGGCACCGTTGCAAATACCATTCGGAACAATCTGCAAAAGGATTCGAAAGTAACGGTCAACGTCAGCCCATCACTGGCAACCTACGGTTCCAAGGTGAACATCACTGCCACCATATCCAAAGCGGCCACTATATCCAGAGCGGCCACTATATCCAAAGCGGCAAATGCCATCACTCGTGCAGCAGAAAATCAAGTGGAATTTTTCGTTGGAACAGACAGCAATAAGAAAAGCCTTGGCACAGCAAATGTCAGCGGCGATGCTGCCACCCTTTCCGATGTGGAAATTTCACAAGAGAAAGGCTTTGCGGTTGGAGAAAATACTATTACCGCCGAATATGGCGGTAGCATGGGGCTGAAGCCGCAAACCGGCAGCACCCGGCTTACGGTGCAGGGAGATTTGAAGGATGCCATTGTGACGGTGAACGGCAAGTATTTTTATACCAATTCTCCCATTACCCCAGAGGTAAGTGTGACATGGAACGGTACACCGCTTACAAAGGACACCGATTATACGGTTGACTATACGGATAACACCAATGCGGGCGAGGCAACCGTAACTGTCAGCGGCAAAGGCAACTATACCGGCACAAAAACGGAGAACTTTACCATCGCTCCGGCCCAGCTGAACGACGCAACAGTGAAAGTAAACGGCACCTATACCTACACCGGCCAGGCGCAGACCCCAGCCGCTGGTGATGTGGTTGTCACACTGGGCGGCAAGACCGTCCCCAGCGATCAGTACACCATCGGCGCCAGCAATAATATCAATGCTGGGCAGGCGACCGTAACTGTGACCGCGAAAGCAGGTGGAAACTACACCGGTTCGGCCAGCGGGAAATTTACCATCGCTCTGGCCTCGCTGAACGACGCCAAGGTGGAGGTCAGCGGCGGGCCGTTTACCTATGACGGAACCTCCAAAGATCCCACTGTGACGGTGACGCTGGACAGTAAGACCCTGAGTGCAAGCACAGACTACACCCTCTCCTATTCCAACAGCAACGGCGGGGACGGAAACCTCACCAATGCCGGAACGGTCACAGTGACCGCCACCGGTAAGGGCAATTACACAGCCACCGCCACAGGGACATTTACCATCAACAAGGCCCAACCGAACTACACGCCCCCTACCGGTCTGACCGCCACTTATGGCGACACGCTGAAGGATGTACCTCTGACAGACGGCTGGGCTTGGAATGATCTAAATACTTCGGTTGGCAATGTAGGAGAGAACACCTTCCCTGCTACTTACAACAAAGATAGTAGCGGCAACTATAACCCGGTACAGCAAAACCTTACAGTGAAGGTAAGCCCTGCTTCTTATAAGATCACCCTTACCGGGCAAGCGGACAGCCCCACGCAGATCACCTTGGAGGAGGCTCAGGTAGAACCCGGCAACACCGGCGCAGCAGTCAGCTACGGCATGAATACCACCAACACAGCCCCCAGTAAGTGGCAGGCAGAGAAAGCATTCTCCGGCTTGACCGCAGATACCACCTACTACTTCTTTGCAAAGGTGGCGGCCACCACCAACTATGCGGAAACCATCAGCACAGGCGTGGCAATTACCACCCCCGAAAAAGAGGTCAGCAGCATTTCCATCCAAACCCAGCCCGCCAAGCTGGCCTACACCAGCGGCCAGACGCTGGATCTGAACGGCCTGTCGGTGCAGGTAAGCTATAGAGACAACACCAGCAAAACCATTGGCTGGGACGCCAACAAGCTGACCGCCGATCCCGCCCAGGGCACGGTGCTGACCGTTACCGGGCATAGCGGAAAAACTGTCACCATCAGCTATGGCGGAAAAACGGCCAAAACCGATGCACTTACCGTGGGTAAGGCAGAGCAGGCGGCTCTTTCCATCACCGGCAAGCCCACTACCGTCTACAACGGGGACACCTTTACCTTGACGACCACCGGCGGTTCCGGTACAGGGACGGTCACATGGGAGATCATCAGCGGCCCCGCAACAGTGGATGCCAACGGTAAGGTTACGGTAACTGGCATCGGCGAAATTCAAATCAAAGCGGTCAAGGCCGCAGATGCCGAATACGCCCAGTCCGAGACAACCATTGCGCTGACAGCGGTGAAGAAACCCAGCAGCGGCGGGGGCAGTTCCTCTGGCGGTGGCGGCGGCTCCAGCAGCTCCGGCGGTGGCAGCGGCAAGACCGATACGACGACCACCACCAAACCCGACGGCACCAAGGTTCAGACTGAGACCAAGAAGGACGGCACCAAGATCCAGACCGAGACCAAGAAGGATGGCTCCGTCACTAAGACCACCACCAATCCCAACGGCAGCTCCGTCACCGAGATCAAGGCCGCTGACGGCTCCATCGGCACCGTCAAGACCGACAAAAACGGTCAGACCACGGCGGAGACCACTCTCAGCAGCAAGGCCATCGAGGACGCAAAGAAGTCCGGCGAGCCGGTGAAGGCTCCCGTGGAGGTCAAGGCCTCCCGTGATTCCAGCACCGCCCCCACCGTCAAGGTGGAGCTGCCCAAGAATTCCGGCGACACCAAGGTCGAGATCCCCGTTTCCAACGTGAAACCCGGCACGGTGGCGGTTCTTGTCCACGCGGACGGCACCGAGGAGATCGTCAAGAACTCCCTGCCCACCGAGGACGGCATCCAGCTCACAGTCAACGGCGGCGCGACCGTGAAGATCGTGGACAATTCCAAGGACTTCGCTGACACCCGGAACCACTGGGCGAAGGACGCCATCGACTTCGTCAGCGCCCGCGGCCTGCTGAACGGCACCAGCGCCAACACCTTCTCGCCCAATGCCCCCACCACCCGCGCCCAGCTCTGGACCGTGTTGGCCCGGCAGGCCGACGCGGATCTGACCGGCGGCGCGACCTGGTACGAGAACGCGCAGAATTGGGCCAAGGAGAAGGGTATCTCTGACGGCACGAACCCCAACGGCACCATCAACCGCGCCCAGATGGTCACCATGCTGTGGCGGGCCATGGGTCAGTCTGCGGCGGGCAGTGCGGCGAACTTTACCGATGTCCCCGCTGACGCTTACTACGCGCAGGCGGTGGCTTGGGCCGTGGAGAACGGCATCACTGCCGGTGTGGGCAATGGTCGTTTCGACCCCAACTCCACCTGCACCCGTGCTCAGATCGCAACCTTCCTGCACCGCAGCTATCTGAGCAAATGACATAGCAATGAGAACAGCGGTCGTATAATGCGACCGCTATTCTCTTACCGCTGTCGAGACTGAAATTTGGGGAAAGAGAGTAAAGGAGCCACCGCATGAAGAACGAATCACAGCAGGCACTGCTGCTTCTCCGGCAATATCTATATCAGCAGACAGACGAGCAGCATCCGGCCTCGGTCACGGACATTCTCGCATTCTGGCAGCAGCACGGCATTCAGGCCGGACGCAAGAGTGTTTACACTGACATCGAATTGCTGCAGAACGCCGGGATGGATATCGTCTGTGTCAAAAGCAGCCAGAACAAATACTTTGTTGGGCAGCGGCTTTTCGAACTTCCGGAGCTGAAGCTGCTGGTGGATGCGGTGGAATCCTCCCGGTTTATCACGGAGAAAAAGAGCACCGCCCTCATCAAGAAGTTGGGCCATCTCACCAGCACAGCGCAGGCGGAACAGCTGAACCGCCGCATTTACATGGGCGGCACTCCAAAGCCGGAGAATGAGAGCATCTACTACAATGTGGATACTATCCACAACGCCGTCCAGAAGAAACAGCAAATCACCTTCCAATATTTTGAGTACACACCCAAAAAAGAGAAAGTGCTCAAACACGATGGATACAAGTATCGGTTCAGCCCCTACGCCATGATCTGGAATCGGGATTGCTACTATGCCGTAGGCTGGTCGGAAAAGCACGGAAAGATCGCACAGTTCCGGGTAGACCGCATGACGGCAGTCGAACCACTGAAACAGGCGGCAGTCCAGACACTGGATTTTGATCCGGCGGAGTATGTCCGTAAGGTGTTTGGGATGTACCCGGACAACCTCTGTACCGTAGAGCTGCTGTGCGATA